>Ga0210003_1001834_pt1 | contig 18353 bp, 10 predicted proteins | sample LantaG_FD_182804 | JGI IMG/M metagenome (GOLD analysis project Ga0210003, IMG submission 182804) | Deep subsurface microbial communities from Baltic Sea to uncover new lineages of life (NeLLi) - Landsort_02402 metaG (SPAdes) (version 2) | ecosystem: Environmental > Aquatic > Marine > Oceanic >...
TGTAGCACCGACACCCACGGATTTTTTTGCCGAGGCAATATCAGGCTGTCAGCGTTTGCCCAACGGCAACACTTTGATATGCGACGGCACAAGCGGCGTTCTCTTTGAAGTCACACTCGAAGGTGAAAAGGTCTGGGAATACATCTGTCCTGTGACCGGTGATGGACCTATCAGGCAAGGCGATCCCATTCCCCTCGATCACCGTGCCCATGCTATGAATGCTATCTTCAAGGTCCATCGTTACGACCCGGACTATCCGGGACTGGCGGACAAGGACCTGACGCCAAAATATACACTGCCATTGGAATGAAGTCAAACGGCCACAGTCTCGCATGGAGAGGTAATAGATGATGGTCTCGTCAAGTAATACTCTGAGAAACATTGTCCTTCTTGGAATTGCATTGGCAAATTCAGCGGCAGCCTATGAGGTCCTGCAGGGCCCGACAGAGGTACGCTACTGGGACGCAGCGGGAGCCTATAATGGTTACACGCTCTTTGGGGCCCGAGGAGGGACGTACCTGATCGATATGGAAGGACGTGTGGTGCGCAGCTGGTCCAAAGTACGCACCAATCCCCGCTTCCTGGTAAACGGCAATATTCTGGATTCATCCACCGACGATCCCAGTCGGGGCAGCGGTTTTGTGGAAGTGGATTGGGATGATAATGTTGTGTGGCGTTACACCGAGACCCGCTCCGGCTATGCCCCTCATCATGATTTCATGCGAATCTTCAACAAAGAACTCGGGGCCTATACCACCCTCTATATCGCTAACAAGTCCATTACCCATGACCAGGCCATTGCAGCAGGCTGCGATCCATCAGGGAATTACAAAGATGCCGAAATGGACGCGATTGTCGAGGTGGATATGGATGGCAACATCGTGTGGGAGTGGTGGTTCTTCGATCACGTGGTCCAGGATATAGATCCAACCAAGGCCAACTATGTTGGCGAGGGCAAAACTATTGCCGATTATCCTGGACGCATTAACGTCAATCTGCCCGGGCGCCCCTTGAAACGTGACTGGCTCCACTGTAATTCACTCGACTACCATCCAGGACTGGGCCACATCGTGACCAACTCCGTACAGGGTGAGTTCTATGTTATCGATCATGACGGTACGTTTGTGGTGGGCGATCTGCAGGCTTCTATCGAACTGGCGACCAGTGAGGCGGGAGATTTCCTGTATCGTTTCGGTGATCCGGCCCGTTATGCGCAAGGCGATCCGCCCTCCGTTCTGGAAGACTGGACGCAATGCACGGTAGGCCACAAACAAATAGGCGGATCCCATGACATTCATTGGATTGACGATGGGCTGCCGGGAGCGGGCCACTTCCTGGTCTTTAACAACGGCCAGTATCTCTTTGATCGTACCTGCCAGTCTTATGCAGTGGAAATAAACGGTTTTCTGAATGCTGCCGGACAAGATGCCGGTTACTATGTTAATCCGCCGGAGGCAGGTTATACACAGTGGAAGCCCGAGAACAAAGACACGCACAAGCAAAAACGGAATGTATCCAACCAGATCGTTTGGCAGTACGGTTCCAAGAGCCATCAGGGTTTCTTCAGCCATATCGGATCGGGGTGTCAGCGTTTGGCTAATAGCAATACCCTGATCTGCGCCATGACAGAGGGACATCTGCTGGAAGTCACAGAAAATGGCGAACTCGTATGGGAGTACATAAATCCTATCAACACCGACGGCATCAAAGAAGTCAATGTGGACCAGTACCCTATGAACAATGCAATGTTCCGGGCCTACCGTTACACTGTGGACCATCCTGCTCTGGTTGGCCGGGACCTGACACCGGGCGACACTCTTACCGGCAAGACTCCTTCGTACAACAGTCCAGATCCTGGATACCGTGCCCTCGCTCCTCTTGAACCGCCATACCCCAAGAACCTGTTGTCGGTTCCAGATATGGAGCGATGTACGCCCGTGGACTTTTCAGATGTGAAGTATGCTCTATTTTTGAGTCCACAAGATCCGGGCGAATTCAAAGACATTTCGATAGGCTCGATTGGAACAAGGCTGCCCGATACCGGCCAGATAGCCGACTATACGGACACCTTTGGAGAAGACTCTGACTACACTATCAATCCGCCGTCCTATGAGGACAATAATGATGGTACCATCACGGATAAAGTTACCGGCTTAATCTGGCAGAAGATTGACGGAGGCTCTATGAGCTGGGAGGATGCTATCGCCTACGCTGACCTTCTGAGCCTGGCCAGTCACCAGGACTGGCGGCTGCCCACAAGCGACGAACTATTCGCAATCCTCGATCACGGTCAACATGATCCCGCCATGAACACAGACTACTTTCCGCCGAGTGACGCTCAGTACTGGTGGACTTGCGAGACCAGGGCTGATGATCCCACCCGCGTCTGGATAGTAAATGAGGGAGGAGGCATCGGGGCACACCGTATTAGTGAATCCGCACTAGCGGGCGGAGACAAGCGAATCCATGTACGTTGCGTAAGAGGACAGATCACCCACCCAACACCTCGCTGGATGGACAACGATGACGGCACAGCCACTGACCTTATTACGCACCTGGTCTGGCAGCAAACGGGATCTGAAACGAAGATGATTTGGCAGCAGGCTCTGATTCATGCAGAGGAAATGACTCTGGCCAGCCGGGAGGACTGGCGTTTGCCAAACATCAAAGAGTTGCGCACTCTCACTGACGTTGCTCAAACGAATCCGGCTGTTGATCTTGCAGCGTTCCCAGACTTTCAGAGTGACGATTACTGGTCTTCAACTACCCTGGCGGGTCACACCGACAGAGCCTGGACCACAAACTTTCGGTTTGGCATAGTCAGCTATCAGCCCAAAACAGCCGATTTGCTGGTTCGTTGTGTACGCGGCCCTGAAACGATCCCGCCAGATGTAAACCTGCCGGTTATGCAGTACATCCAGGGCGGGACATTTGCCATGGGTGACCACCATGATCTTGGCGGTGCCGAGCATCGCAACGATGAAGTTCCTGTTCACCTGGTGAGTCTGAACGACTTCCATATCGGGGTGTATGAAACCACAAATCAGGAGTTTTGTGATTTTCTAAACGACGCGGTTGAGCAGGAACAAATTCTGATCGAAGCGGGGTATGTTACCGATTCGCAAACCGGGGGACTTCTCTGTGACACCTATCAGAGCGACGGCTACAGCCGCATTCATTATGATGGCCATGATTTTAGTGTGGCTGCGGATAAGGCCGATCACCCGGTCGTGGGCATCCGATGGTTTGGTGCCATTTCCTACTGCAACTGGCTGAGCCGACAATGCAGCTTGTCACCCTGCTACGATCTGGACGCCCAAGTTTGTGACTTTTCCATGGACGGCTATCGCCTGCCCACCGAGGCAGAATGGGAATATGCCGGACGAGGCGGGCTCCATGATCCGTATGCTGTCTATCCCTGGGGCGACGATCCCGACAATTCGAAGGCCAACTGGCCGAATTCCGGCGATCCTTACGAGGTTGGTTCAATGCCATACACCACACCCGTTGGCTTCTACAATGGCGAGGAACGCCTCAAGAGTGATTTCAACTGGCCCGGCTCGGCAAGCACCTATCAAACCAGGGACGGATCAAATAGTTACGGCCTGCATGACATGGCAGGCAACGTTTGGGAATGGACAAATGACTGGTACCATGGTGATTACTACGGCGTCAGCCCACGCTATGACCCACAGGGGCCGACTGTTGGAAAGCCAATGCCGGATGGGAAGATCTACCACGTCCTGCGAAGCGGCAACTGGTACAACGGTCCTCAGGGCCACAGTCGCGTGTCAAACCGTAACCCTGCGCACTTTCGTGGTCCGCAGGATCCCTATCACCCCTGGTATCACATTGGATTTCGCATTGTAAGAAACGACACATCCGGTTCCAAGCTGATTCCGGAAACTGTCACACAACCAGGAACGAAGGTCACAATTGTAGCCGATGGATTCGACTTTGCAGAGGGACCGGCTGCCAATAGCTATGGGGAGCTTTTCTTCAGTGACCTTCAGGCCAGCAGGATATACAGACTCGACAACAAGGGACAACCATCCATTTTCCTAAACAACTCAGGTGGTGCCAACGGTCTGTTTTTTGATTCATCGGGCAATCTAATAGCCTGTCAGGGCGACTTGGGACGTGTTGTATCGATATCTGAGCAGCAGGATGTTACTGTCCTGGCCGATACCTACCAAGGCAAGCGTTTCAACAAACCCAATGATCTCTGGATCGATTCGGAAGGCGGCATCTATTTCAGCGATCCGGCTTACGGCACAAAGCCGGTTCAGGACGGCGAACATGTCTACTACATCAACGCCGACAGAACCAGTATTACTCGGGTTATAGATGATATGGTCCGGCCAAACGGCTTAATAGGTCTTCCCAACGGCCACATCCTCTATGTTGCGGATCATGGAGCGGGCAAGGTCTATGCCTATGATATCATAGCCCCTGGTATCTTATCCGATAAACGACTGTTTGTGTCCAAGTTCTGCGACGGTATGACCATCGACAGATTTGGCAATGTGTACATCACCAACGAAAGTTCTGTACTTGTGTACAATCCTGCCGGGCAACTGATCGAACAAATCCCGGCCGGAGGTCAGGTAACAAATGTCTGTTTTGGCGGCTTGGGTGTAAGCACGCTGTATATAACCACTACCAAGGCATTGTATGCGATTGATATGCAAGTGGGTGGATACGTTCCCAAGTAGGTATGTCTACATACCACAAGTTAGTAATCAGTCAGATTGAAAGAGCGAAGCAAGAATAAGGGGATATAAATGAAACGCCATGATCTCATAAAAAGAGTAGTTATTGTAGCAGCCGTATTCCTTGCTGCTATGACATATCTTGCCGTTGCCGCCGAAGTCGGGCCCACGGCCTCCTTTGATGGAACAATAGTTCTGGGTCGTCCAACTGACTGTTGTATCACCATAAATACACTTTCCAACGAAACGCTCGATGCCTACTTCGAGTACGGCACGCAATCAGGCGTGTATGATAATCGCACAGCCACTTCCATCGTAGATGCTGGTATCCCCCTTGAAGATGTTATCGCGTATCTACAGCCCAATACAAGGTATTATTACCGAATGTGTTATCGCCGATCCGGCACAAATGAGTTTGGCGAGGGACGGGAACATACCTTTCATACCAAAAGATTACCGGGCAGTACATTCACCTTCGGCGTCCAGGGTGATTCGCATCCCGAACGAGATAAAAAGGCCTTTGATCAAGAACTCTACGACCTAACACTGCGGTCCGCATTATCTGACAAGCCGGACTTCTATATCATGATGGGTGACGATTTCAGTGTTGACACCATAAAACCTGACGTGATCAACGCAGATTTGGTCGCAGAACGTTATCTTCTTCAGCGGAATTACCTGAGTGGTTTGAGCCATTCCACTCCCCTCTTTCTGGTCAACGGCAACCACGAACAGGCAGGAGGCTATTTACTGGATGGAACGCCGGACAATGTGGCCGTCTGGGCACAGAATGCGCGCAATCTGTACTATCCTCAACCGGCTCCCGGCTGTTTCTATACAGGCAACACTGAACCTGTAGAATTCATCGGTTTGCTCAGAAACTACTTCGCATGGACCTGGGGAGATGCTCTTTTTGTCGTTATCGATCCATACTGGCCTTCGCCCGTTCCGGTTGATGGCGTGTTCGGTGGAGGTGAAAAGACAAAAGACAAGTGGCAGATTACTCACGGCAATGCTCAGTACCAATGGCTAAAACAGACTCTTGAACAAAGCACTGCGAAATGGAAATTCGTCTTTGCTCATCATGTAAATGGCTTCAGCCGTGGCGCTGTCGAAGTAGCAGGCCTTTACGAATGGGGCGGCTACAATAAAAAAGGAGTGTGGGAATTCGATACAAAGCGGCCAGATTGGGAAATGCCGATACACCAGTTAATGGTCCAAAACGGAGTTAATATTTTCTTTCAGGGACACGACCATATTTTTGTGCTACAACAGCTCGACGGTGTAACCTACCAGACGCTCCCATATCCGGCCGACCCGACCTACGAGCTTAACAATGCAGATCATTATAACTCAGGCGACAAGTTACCTGGCAGCGGCTACCTGAGGGTCAGGGTTTCCGAATCTTCGGTGCTTGTTGAGTACATCCGGACTTTTCTTCCTAAAGATGAAATTGATGGCAACTCAAATGGTCAGGTTGCCTACACCTATACTTTAACCGCACCGTAATAATAGAGGCCAGAGATGACGAAAGAATGTCTCTTGATGTCTCAGAGGAGAATTTCATGTTGCCACGAAGGACTACAAAGCATTGTATCATCTCTGCCATCATACTTCTATTCTTCAGCACAACGATAAAAAGTGCAGATCCCCCCTCGGCAAGCTTGCCTGACTTGGAGCCCTTGAGCCAGGGAGTCATCCTGGGACGGCCCACGGATACATCCGTTACGGCTCACATAATGGCCAATGAGAACATGGACTGCTTTGTTGAGTACGGGAGTGATCCCAATGAACCTACGCATCAAACCGAGATACTTTCGATGCTCGCGGACAATACAGATACAGTTCTCATGGAAGGTCTCGATCCCAATACCCAATATTTCTATCGTTTGTGGCAACGCCCTACGGATTTAAATGACTTGTTGTCGAGCGATGTTTTCACCTTCCGTACGCAGCCCAGCTCGGGGACTTCATTTACCTTTGTGGTCCAGGCAGATTCCCATCTGGATGAGCAATCCGTTCCAGCACTCTATCAGACAACTCTGGCCAATGAGCTTGATGACATGCCCGATTTCATTGTCGATCTGGGTGATACCTTCATGTCCGACAAGGTCCGTCCAGAAACTTACGAGGCTATCGAACACCGCTATCGTGTGCAGCGTTCGTTTTTCAGCCTCTTATGCCAGTCGGCACCTCTTTTCTTGGTTCTCGGTAATCACGATGGTGAAACCGGATGGGAGTTTGACGGCACTGCCGACAATCTCACCGTGTGGTCAAATCTACTGCGAAATCATTATTTCCCTAATCCCCAGCCGGACGGATTCTACACGGGATCGGAAACCGAAGGTGAATTCGTTGGCCTCCGCCAAAACTACTATGCCTGGCATTGGGGTGATGCCCTATTTGTTGTGTTAGATCCTTATACATATACCCAACGCAAAGGGGGCAACAAGTCGGATGGCTGGAATTGGACCTTGGGACAGCAGCAATATGATTGGTTCAGTCAGACCATTTCGGAAAGCCGCGCTGTTTTTAAGTTCGTCTTCTGCCATCAGCTCATAGGCGGAGATCCGCAAGGACGCGGCGGTGTCGAATGGGTGCCCTTCTATGAAATGGGAGGCCACAACAGCGATGGCAACTGGGGATTCGATGAAAACAGACCTGGATGGGAAAAGCCGCTCCACCAGTTGATGGTCGACAACAAAGTAACCATCTTCTTCCACGGCCATGACCACTTTTTTGCAAAGCAAGAGCTGGATGGTATCATTTACCAACTCGTACCTCAACCAAGTCACCGAAACTATAAGAAAGCCAGTCAGGCCCAGGAATACGATTACCTAAGCGGCGAGATACTTCCAAACTCAGGTCACTTACGCGTGAACGTAGGCCCCTCAGCGACAACGGTGGATTATGTACGTGCGTACTTACCGGAAACTGAGAACACCGAGCGAATCAATGGCCAAGTATCCCACACTTATCGCCTCAAACGCCAGACCAGCCCGGACGTATCGCAATAACCTTCATCAAATTCAGATGATTTCGGGGATTCCATCTGCCAAAAAATGACTACCGTTTTATACCGTTTTGCGCTGCAAATACCGCGATAGGATGCGAAGAAACGCGAAAGAATGCGAACTCTTGCGAAAATCCAAAAACTTGCTAAGATACTGAAAACAATAGACTTTTGGGCTTTTCGGTCCCGATGTACATCGGGATTAACCGCTAGGTCGTTCGTCTGAAGCCGAATCGAATCCTACTCATGGGAGTTGTAAGTCATTTCATTGTAATGGCTTACGTTTTACGATGCAATCACTCCAAATATCCTCCTACCGTTTTATACCGTTTTAAAACAGTATGTACTGTTTTGGCCGCTTTGCAGTTGCGGTTCGAATCCTTTGTCATGATTGAAGTTACCGCTTTTTTCAAACCTTGAAACGAGCGGCGTTGCTTACGCTCTGTCTATCGTCGCAGTTTAGGGCGATATCACTTGGAATTCGCTAAATCCCCAGTATAATTAGATCATTTGATTTTCCGCTTTGTTTAACGCGGCTGCAAGTGGTAGCTGAACAGATGGTGACAGTCGAATTGTCGTTAGTGATTGAGAAGATCAGTCGACTGAAACCGGAGCAGGGAGCTACACCACTGTTTCAAATAGAAGGAGAATCGCATGGAGTTATCAGGAAATATGAAAAGTGTTGTACGATTGACAATAGCGCTTTTGATTTCATTTGTTGTTTCAATAAGCGCTTCCGAACGCGTCAAACCGCGTGTCATCGTCACAAGCGATGCAGAGATTGACGACGAGTGTTCCTTCGTCCGGTGCCTGCTCTATGCCAACGATTTTGATATCGAGGGTATTATCTCAACGAGTTCACAATACCACGCGCATGATCACAGATGGGCCGGGGATGACTGGTATGTGAAATACCTGGAAGCCTATGCAAAAGTGCATCCCAATCTGCTTAAACATGACAGTCGCTATCCTACACCGGAGTACCTTAAGTCGATCACGTTCCTCGGAAACGTAGACACGGAGGGTGAAATGAAAAAGGTTACTCCCGGATCGGAACACATCGTCAAGGTTCTCCTGGACGAGACAGACGACCGTCCCATCTGGCTCCAAGCCTGGGGTGGTATGAACACTATCGCCCGTGCCCTGAAAACCATCGAAGAAGACCACCCGGATAAGATGGATTACGTTGCGAAGAAGTGTCGCTTTTTCTTTATCTGGGAGCAGGATAAGACGTATCAGGAATACATTAAGCCCAAATGGGGAAAGTATAACATTCTGACGATTATCTCTGATCAATTCGTAGCCTTCGCGTACTTCTGGAAAGATGTTTTACCCGCAGAGCAAAAGAAGTTCTTAGTCGGATCGTGGATGAATGAAAACATCAAAAAGAACCACGGTCCCCTGTGTGCGTTGTACAAGTCATTTAAGAAGGGGGAAAAGTCGGGATTTGATGATGGAGATTTTAGATCCGAGGGCGACTCACCTTCGTATATGCATGAAATCCCGGTCGGATTGCGAAATCTGGACAATCCCGACTGGGGTGGTTGGGGTGGCCGCTATGTTAAAGTCCGCGATAACACCTGGCTTGATCCTGTTCTCGAGGAGGGCTACACGTATCCCGAGGGGAGATGGTATACGAGTAATGCTTGGGGGCGTAACCGCATTAAAAAGAAAATCAAAAATGACGCTGAGCTTACAACATATCTCAAACCTATCTGGCGCTGGATGGAGGCGTTTCAAAACGACTTTGCGTCGCGGGCCGACTGGTGCGTGAAATCGTATGAGGAGGCAAATCATCCGCCGGTGGTCAAACTGGCCCATGCCCTTGACCTGAAGGTTCAGCCCGGACAGAAGGTGTCACTCAGTGCAAGCGGAACCACGGATCCGGACGGCGACGAATTGACCTACCGATGGTGGCAGTATCAGCAGGCGGATACCTACGAGGGAGCCATTGACATAGTAAATGCCAGGAAACAAGACGCCTCATTCACAGTGCCCGGCCATGGCGGCAAAGGGAAGACCATCCACATTATCTGCGAGGTGACGGATACCGGCACACCGCCATTGACTAGGTATCAAAGGGTGGTTGTCGAGATTGAATAGCAGCGTCAAGAGTCAAATAAATCAATAGGAATTTGAACAAAGGGGAAATCATGAAAATGGCAAACCTCACCAAAGCCGTCTTGGCACTTATCTTATTGATGAGTGTTGGGAGTACTGCCTATTCCCAGCAACTGGCATTTCCTACTGCCGAAGGCTACGGGAAGTACGCCGTGGGTGGGCGTGGCGGTGCCGTGTACGAAGTCACGACTCTCAAGCCCTCCGGGCCCGGCAGCCTAGGGCAGGCCCTCGACGCATCCGGGCCGAGGACCGTTGTGTTCAGAGTTTCGGGCACGATTGACGGGAAGTTCGGTATCAGAAATGACAACATTACCATTGCCGGACAGACTGCACCGGGAGACGGCATCTGCATTAGAGGAAGTCTTGGCATCGGGGCCAACGACGTGATTATCCGGTATATCCGCGTCAGGGCAAATCCCACTGTTGAAACTGATGCAATAGGCGGCAGATATAAGAAGAACATCATCGTGGACCATGTCTCGACCAGCTGGAGCAGCGATGAGATACTGTCCTTGTACCATAACGAAAACGTCACCATTCAATGGTGCATGATCACCGAAGCCTGCGCCAAGGGCGATAGCGGCCATAGATTTGGCGGCATCTGGGGAAATCAATATGGCACTTACCATCACAACCTGATCGCACACAACGACAGTCGCAATCCGCGGTGGGCCTCCGGTTGCGGATTCAACGATTACAGAAACAATGTGCTGTACAACTGGGGATATCAAAGTTCCTATGGCGCCGAAGCTCATCAAGGGGGCGACAGGCGCAAGCCGCCGATTGAATTCTCCACCATCAACATGATCGCCAATTACTACAAGCCGGGGCCTGCAACTGACAGCGGGGTAAAGGACCGAGTCGCCGAACCTTCCGCGCGTGCCGATGACGACAAGGGCAGTTGGTATGTTGCGCACAACGTGGTAGAGGGCTATCCCGCGGTTACCGCCAATAACTGGGAGGGAATAGACGGTAGCAATTACATACGACTGAACAAACCATGGCCTGCGATGGCTATTAATCAGCAGACCCCAGAAGCTGCCTACCGTGCTATTCTTGCTCATACCGGCTGCTCAAAGCCTAATCGCGATAGTGTTGACGGACGTATTATCGAAGAAGTCCGTAAGGGTACGGCAACTTGTGGAAAAGATGGTATCATTACTACGCCGAGTGATGTTGGCGGATGGCCGAATCTCAAAGGCGCCTCAGCTCCCGTGGACTCCGACCATGACGGCATGTCGGATGCGTGGGAAAAGGCGCATGGCCTTGATCCCTCGAACAAGGATGACGGCAAAAAGACGAATCTGTCCGCGGACAGCTACACCAATCTTGAGATGTACCTCAACGAACTTGCGGGCGACCCCGTGAAATGGGCGAAGTAAACAGTTCACCGAAGAATGGGGCCACTCATCTCTGCCGAGCAAGTCTCCATGGCCCCTCAGAACTGGCTCCAATTGGACTACCGTTTTGTACCGTTTTGCGCTGCAAATACCGCGATAACGTGCGAAGAAACGCGAAAGAATGCGAACTCTCGCGAAAATCCAAAAACTTGCTAAGATACTGGGTCAGAATAGGGGGTCACGTCTTAAATATTAATTATTGACTGCTCTTGCAATCCTGCTACTATCTATCATGGCACGACCATAACGTATTGAATATCCGGGTGCGTATTACCACATTATGAATCGTGGGCAACGACAGCGATGCGATTGTTGACGATGATTATGATCGCAAGCTACGACAAGTTGCGAAAGCGAATAATGAATATTTAATATTTGATCCCTTCTGGAACCCGATTCGTTTCAGGCAGTTTCCAGTGTGTAATCTTGGTGTGGGTTTATTTAGTCCTGTAAAGATGCACGTCCCATGCTTTGAAATCGTCCTTGAAGACGCCGTCTTTTATATTAATTGTCCGGTTTTCGCCGATTACTTCGGCGCTTTTTACGCCCTGCGCTTGCTGCAGGGTGAATGTTGCCGTTGTTTTGTCGCCTCGCATTCCGGCGGCGAAAAGATACATCCCGCCATCGTGCTTTTTGACCATTATTGCAATAGGCACGGCTTCGTTGCTCGATGAGACGCTGGCCGCATTTTCAATCGTTGGGCTGTTCAGCACGGGTGCAAGCTCGGTAATCTGCCGGTTTATGGCGGTTACCGCCGAGAGCATCTCGGCGTCGTGCAGGAGCGCCGATTCGTCGAATTTTGGCTCCCATTCGTGGACGAAGTAGATTAGCCCCATCGAGCCGTGGATGATGGACATCCATACCTCGCATTTGACCTGATGCGGCGTGGCTTTTTTCTCGGGATTGCTGATTCGGGTGCATTCGATGCAGTTCCAGACCACTTTTTTGCCTTCAGCCCATTTTGTCAGGCGCTCGACGCCGTTTGCGACGAACCAGAGATTTCCTGCAACCTCCGGTTTTGAGTGAACAGCAGGGTAGATATCGAACGAGGCAATATCGCAGCCCTTGATGTATTCAGGATAATCTTCCGGGTGGTTTGTCCGAACGCCCCGCCCGTAATAGCCGTCCCAGGCCACGCCCTGGCCGAGATTGAGAATCACCGGCCGGGTGGGATCGGCCTGTCGAATCTTATAGTAATCAGTAACTATCTTTTCCGGTAAAATCGGCGGGCCATAGCCTTTGCCTTTTCCTAATGATTGGGCGTTGTCCGGCTCATCGCCGTGCATCCAGCCAATAATCGTCGGGTCATCTATATGCTTTAGAGCCGTTTTGTTTTGATCGCAAATGACTTTCATGCCGGCCTTTTTCAGCTCTGCGAGCTGCTCTTCCGTCGGCCCCCTCCAGAGTCCAATGTAGGTGTTAATCCCGGCCTGACTGTATCTCTTCGCGTTGCCCGGGCTTTGCAGCCATACGGCTATCGGGAAAAAACCGGCATCATGCGGCGGCCCATTCTCCCATTGGGCATAAGGATTTGCCGAGGCATTTGCCCCAAGACCGGCGTTGATAACGGATAAAAGAATGATAAAGCAGCTTCCAAGGGTCATAATCGGTTCCTTCAAAATGCTCTTGCTCAGATACAAAAGGCTATTTAGGGCAAAATAACAGGAAAGCTGAAACATAGCAAATAAAAGCCAAATATTAGCTTCCCATGTATTGGAAATTTCTGAGATAAGGCTTGATTAACGGAGCTATCGGGATTAAAATTCATCCTTTTGCTTCATACTACTTGGTAAACAAAAGTCTTAATTGAAAGGAGCAGAACGATGCAAAAGTCCATATCATCATTATTACGCTTATTTCCTGTCTTTATTTTATCCTCCTGCCTGTTATTGCCGACCCCGGCGACCTGGGGCGAACCTCTGGCGAGAATCACAGTCGATGCGGGCGATTACACTCGTCTCGATACTCCGGTGTCGCTCGATTTGAGCGGTGTGCCGTTTGGCCTGCCTAATGAAAAGCCGAGTTTGGTTGAAATAAAGGGCAATCAGCGTGTCCCGGTGTCAGTCCAGCTCGAACCGGGCAGTCCGCCGCGTCTGTGGTGGATTCTTTCGGGTGAGACCCCGGCCGGCGGGAAGCGGATTTATGAGCTGTCTCGAAGCTCCGCAAGTGTAAGCCAAGAGCCAGGCGTGCAGGTAACAAAGGATGACTCGGTACTTGTCTTGCGAAAAGGCAAACAGCAGATATTGCAATATAATCATGCAATTGTACCGGCACCGGAAGGGCAGAGCAAATTGTATGATCGCGGCGGGTTTATCCATCCTTTATGGTCGCCGTCCGGTTCGATACTGACGAATATCCATCCGAAAGACCATTATCATCACCTGGGCATCTGGATGCCCTGGACCAAAACAAAGTTCGAGGGTCAGGCGGTTGACTTCTGGAATCTTAAGGAAGGCCAGGGGACGGTTCGTTTCAACCGGTTCCTTTCGACGACAAGCGGCCCGGTTTATGGCGGCTTTCAGGCGGAACAGGACCACGTCGCTCTCAAAACCTCTTCGGGTGAGAAAGTAGTGCTCAAGGAAGTATGGGATGTGCGTGTTTATAATGTCGGCGGGCCTGAGAAGGGCTACTGGATTTGGGATTTCGTCTCGTCCCAGCGGTGCGTAGCGGATAGTCCGCTGCTGCTGGAGGAATATCGCTACGGTGGTTTTGGCTTCCGTGCTACCGGCGACTGGAAGGGCGAGACGGCGTCATACCTGACGAGCGAGGGTAAGACCCGCAAGGACGGCCACGCAACTCGGGCTCGCTGGTGCGATACGGCAGGCGTCTCCGACGGCAAATGGAAAGGCATTACGTTCTTCAGCAATCCACAGAATTTCCGCCATCCCGAGGCGATGCGAATCTGGCCCGAGTTCGAGCAGGAAGTGTTCTTCAACTGGGCGCCCGTGCAAACGGGTGATTTCGAGATGAAACCCGGCCGGGACCATCAGTTCCGCTATCGCATGTTCGTCCACGAGGGCAAGGTTGATGTCGAGAAAACCGAGCAGCTGTGGAGCGATTATGCTCACCCGCCGAAGGTTGAGATGGTGGCGGCACCGTCAGATGGTGCAATCATGCTGTTTGGCGGCGCGGACTTTTCGCATTGGACAACCGGAAGTGATAAGAAGGTAGGATGGGAAAGCGTCGGTGATGCCATGAAGGTTGTGCCGGGTAGCGGCAGCATAATGACAAAGCAGGACTTTACCGATTTTAAGATGCACATCGAGTTCAAGACGCCGCAATTACCGGCGAATGTTAAAGGGCAGGGTCGCGGCAACAGCGGAATCTATATTCAGCGCCGGTATGAGCTTCAAATCCTTGATTCTTATGGCCTCGAACCAAAGAACAACGAGTGCGGATCGATGTACCAATTCAAAGCCCCGGACAAAAACGTCTGCAGCATGCCGGGCAGATGGCAGAGCTACGATATTATATTCCACGCTGCGAAGTATGACGGCAAGAAGAAGGTCAAAAATGCTCGCATTACCGTATGGCAAAACGGCGTTATGATTCATAATGACGTCGAGCTGGAAAATAAAACCGGTGCCGGTCGGCAGGAAGGACCCGATCCGGGACCGATACTGCTGCAGGAGCACGGTAATGAAGGCTGGTTCCGCAACATCTGGATTGAGTCTCTGTGAGAAAGGTTGGGAATGTGAAAAGCTGGATTTAGATTGTCAGGGGCGTCTCAGAAGCAGCGATATTTTCGCGGGAAATACATTGCGTATCGGTTGCTCCGGGATATAATTCATGCGTGATTATTTGAGTTTTCTAAAAGGATATATTTCGCCTGTTTTCGGGCGTAAGAGTTTTTGTAATAAACGGTTATAGCAATTATGCTCTACAGGAGGAAATCGTTAGGGGAAAACGTACATAGGCGTTTTTTTCACTTGGCACCGTCTATGTTATTAGAAGCCTTAAACATATTTTCGGATTAAGGAGAATGACAAATGGCAAGACCTGTAACACTTTTTACCGGCCAGTGGGCGGATTTGCCACTGGAAGAATTAGCAAAGAAAGCCGCAAGCTGGGGCTACGTTGGATTGGAATTAGCCTGCTGGGGCGACCACTTCGAGGTGGATAAGGCTCTTGAAGATGACGGCTATTGCAAGGCCAAACGCGCTCTGCTTAAGAAGCACGGCCTTGAGGTATACGCTATCTCTAACCATCTTGTGGGCCAGGCTATCTGTGACAACATCGACGAACGACATAAATCAATTTTGCCCGCGGATGTCTGGGGCGACGGCGATCCTGAGGGCGTTCGCAAGCGCGCCGCCGAGGCGATGATCAAAGCAGCCAAGGCCGCCAAGAAGCTCGGCGTGAAGGTCGTTAACGGCTTTACCGGCAGCTCGATCTGGCACATGGTTTATTCGTTCCCGCCCGCATCGCAAGAGATGATCGAGGCTGGCTACGCGGACTTCGCCAAACGCTTCAAGCCCATTCTCGATGCCTTTAAGGCTGAGGGCATCAAGTTTGCCCTGGAAGTCCATCCGACGGAGATTGCTTTTGATATAGCCTCGGCGCAGCGGGCAATCGATGCCGTAAAAGGGCATGAATGCTTCGGTTTCAATTACGATCCCAGCCATCTCGGCTACCAGGGTGTGGACTACGTCAAGTTCATCCGTACTTTCAGCGACCGTATTTTCCACGCCCACATGAAGGACGTCTGGTGGAATCACGGCGACGGCACAGTTGGTGTCTTCGGCGGTCATACCGAATTCGCCGACCCGCGCCGATACTGGGACTTCCGCTCGATCGGCCACGGCGATATCAATTTCGAGGAAATCATCGTTGCTTTGAACGATATCGGCTATCAGGGCCCGCTTTCTGTTGAGTGGGAAGACAGCCGAATGGACCGCGAGCACGGTGCAGCAGAGGCCGCAGAGTTCTTCAAGAAGGCGGACTTCAAGCCTTCTCAGATTGCCTTCGATGCGCAGTTTGACAGATAATCAGGATAAATTTTATAGGAGCTGACGGAGCGCGGTTTGTAGCGCTCCGCAGTTCTTTGGATTGTAGTTTAATACAGGAGAGCTGACCATGGCCAAAGGTCGTCGTATCAGCCGGCGCCGGTTCATCGCTCAGACAGCCGGTACAGCTTTAGGGGCATTAGGTTTGCCTTACATCGTTCCCTCATCGGTCTTGGGACAGGCCGGAAACGTTGCGCCGAGCAATCGAATCACTATGGGCTGCATCGGAGTCGGCTGGCAGGGGGGCAGCAATCTCGGGTCCTTTCTGCGAGAGTCAGATTGCCAGGTTATTGCCGTCTGTGATATCGACAAGAACCATCTTCAGGATGCGGCCAATAGCGTTAACGGCCGGTATAAGAATAAAGACTGCGCAACTTACGCGGACTTTCGCGAGCTGCTTGCGCGGGACGACGTCGATGCTGTCTCGCTCGGCCTGCCCGACCACTGGCATGCGATTCCGGCCATCGAGGCGGCAAAATCCGGCAAAGATATATTCGGAGAAAAGCCCCTTTCGCACGATTTGAGGCAGGGAAGAGCGATGTGCGACGCAGTCAAGCGTTACGGCCGGGTATGGCAGACGGGCAGTTGGCAGCGTTCGCAGGCGCACTTCCGCCGGGCGTGCGAGCTGGTGATAAACGGCCGGATCGGAAAAGTTACCAGGGTCGAGGTTGGCCTGCCTTCGGGGCACAGCGATTTCGGCCAGACCAAAGGTCAGGAGGGAATCAGTCCTCCGCCGGCGGAACTCGACTATGACTTCTGGATCGGGCCGGCCCTGTATGGGCCTTATTGTCCGGCACGAGTACACAAGAACTGGCGGTGGGTTCTCGATCATGGCGGCGGGCAACTGATGGACTGGGTGGGTCACCATGTGGACATCGCGCATTGGGGCCTGGGTGTCGATTATACAGGCCCGCATGAGATCGAAGGGACCGGCGAATACCCCAGGGAAGGATTATGGAACAGCCCGACGAAGTATCGCCTGACGGCAAAGTATCCCAAAGATATTACGATGGTTATCGCCGGCGGGCACGACGACATCCGGGGCGGCACAAAGTGGATCGGCACGGACGGCTGGGTCTGGGTTAACCGAAGCAACAGTCTGGAGGCCGGGCCGAAGAAAATCCTCGATGAGAAGATCGGGCCCAACGAGATCCACTTATACGACTCGCCGGGTCATCATCGGGATTTTCTCAACTGCGTAAAAAACCGAAAGACCACAATCACACCGTGCGAGGTTGCGCACCGTTCGGCAACGCCGGGCCACCTTGGCCAGATTGCGATGCTGTTGGGGCGAAAAATACGCTTTAATCCGGACACCGAGGAAATTCTCGACGACCCGACCGCTACGAGTCTGCTTGGAAAAGCGATGCGAAGCCCGTGGCACCTGTGACATTTATTATTGACTATTTACTATTGATTATTTGGAAGTAGAGGCGTTTTTATGATAAAGAAAAAAGAAATAAGCCGCCGGCAATTCATAAAAACAACCGTCGGTACCGCGGCCGCGGCAGTGGCTTTTCCGTATATTATTCCGTCGTCCGCTTTGGGCGGAGCCGGCAATGCAGCGCCGAGCGAGCGAATTACGCTGGGCTTTATCGGCACGGGCAAGCAGAGTCAGCATCTGATGAGGTCTTTTTTGAATTCGCCCGGCACACAAGTTGTTGCCGGCTGCGACGTTGACAAACTCAAACTCGAACGCGGCAAGAAAATTGTCGAAGACCATTATGCCGGCAAGAATGGCGGCTCATATAAGGGCTGCGATACTTACGGCGACTTTCGCGAGGTGCTCGCCAGGGACGACATCGATGCGGTCGTGATTGCCACGCCGGACCACTGGCATGCTGTCATAGTTATCGAGTCGGCCAAGGCCGGCAAGGATATCTATTGTGAAAAACCTCTTTCGCAGACCATTGAACAGGCAAGAGCTATGGTTAATGCCGTCAGACGCTACGGGCGGGTCTTCCAGACCGGCAGTATGCAGCGCTCGGACTGGCATTTCCGCCTGGGCTGCGAACTGGTCCTTAACGGCTATATCGGAGAACTTAAACACGTGACCGTGGGCGTTGGCGGTCCGCCCCAGGATAAACCGCTACCGGCACAG
>Ga0210003_1001836_pt1 | contig 18348 bp, 16 predicted proteins | sample LantaG_FD_182804 | JGI IMG/M metagenome (GOLD analysis project Ga0210003, IMG submission 182804) | Deep subsurface microbial communities from Baltic Sea to uncover new lineages of life (NeLLi) - Landsort_02402 metaG (SPAdes) (version 2) | ecosystem: Environmental > Aquatic > Marine > Oceanic >...
AATTGATGTTTGATGGTTCCTCGGGGCCCGTTTGAGTTCGGTGCGTGGCGGCCCACTATACCGTGTGCCGCTTGACCCTTAGGAAAAACGAGGATCCGAGGTGCACCCCGCCAGGCTGCTGAGCATGGAATTGCCTTGACCGCGCGCCGGTTTTGCGCTACGATGGATTATTGGTGCTGACGGTTGTTCCTGAGGGTCACAACGTGCCGGAAATACCAATTATTCTGAATCCGATATCCGGCCACGGGCTGGGTTTGAGAGTTCTGCCTGCGATCGAGGAAGGGCTTCGCAGCCTCGGCTTCACGCCGCGTGTCTGTAAGACTGAGCAGGCGGGAGAAGCACGCGAGTTCGCCGCGGCTGCACCCGACGATTCTCCCTACATGGTGTGCATGGGCGGCGACGGCACGCTCAACGAGGTGCTCAACGGCGTGGTTCCGCGCCATATTCCGGTGGCGATTTTCCCCACCGGCACCGGCAACGTGTTCTGCAAGGATATCGGCGTGCGCAGCAGCGTAGAAAGCTTCCTGTCGCTGTTCAAGGAAGGGCGGATCAAGCGCTACGACATCGGCTTTGTGAACGAGCGCTCGTTCATTTCGGTGGCAGGCGCCGGCTTCAATGCCGAGGTGGTCAGGCGGATGGAAGGCCTTCGCCGCGGCAACATGCGCATGATCGAGTATGTTCTTCCAACCATGCAAACCCTGCTGGGCTATGCATTTCCCCCCATACGTGTGGAGGTCGACGGCGAGGTGATCTGCGAAGATGGTTTCCTCGTTGAGATCGGCAACGTTTCCAGCTACGGCGGGCCTATGCAGTTCACCACGCTCGCCCTCCCCGACGACGGCCTCCTGGATGTCTGCGTGTTCCGCAAATCCAACCGAATCAAGGTCATCAAACATTTCTTCGGCACCGTCACACGAATGCACCTGCGCTACAGCGAAGTCGTGTATGCCAAGGGGCGCAACGTGCGGCTGAGTTCGACAGGCACTGTGCCGACACACGTCGACGGCGATGGAAACGGGAACCTGCCCGCCCGATACCGCATCGAGCCGATGGCCGCAAGCGTGCTTGTGCCGCAGGGCCGCTGACAACTACGCGATCATTGAAAGAAGCAGGCGCCCCGCCAGGGAGCGCCTGCTTTCATTGTGGATGGTCACGCCGGCCGGCCTTCTGCCCGGCGGGCGTCATTCGAACATCAGGTCGCCCCAGTTGCGCGGCTCCATCTTCAGTTCGAAAACTTCGTCCGCAACGATACATCACCGCAGTGGGCTTGCCCTTGAAGTTGCCGATGGAAAGGCGCAGGTCGCCCAGCGCCGCCTGGCCGCGCGGCGCTTTTTGCGGAGCAGCCTTCTCACCGTGCAGCATCACCGGCCTCGCGGCGCAGATTCCCAGATCGACCTGCGTGGCCGGCGCCTCAAGGTTCCACGGTTCAACGTCGACCACCGCCCACAGTCGATCGCCGTCGCGACGCAGCGCATAGGCCACGCCGGGCGAGGCCGCAGTCGACACCGTGATGCAATCCTCGCCGGCAGGCCGCCAATCTGCAGCCGCTGCCGAAGGTGGCCCGAACGCCGCCGCTGCTGCTGGAACAGCCAACACGACGGCCTTGGCCGAAATATCGCGCCAGTCGCTCATTCCCTTATGCTTCTTGCTGCTTGATAGCATGGCTGCGAAAAGCCCCTGCCAGGCACACATCCGTCTTCCGATGGCATGCAATTATAGTGGGTAAGGCAGCGATGTCAATTGCGAAACGCTCAGCAGATTTTGCAGGTTTCGCCGAGAATATGGTCGCGGGGGCCTTATGACCGGCAAAAATGACTTGAAAATAGCGCCACTTCGTCCTAGAATTCAGTAAATGCAGTTGTACCCGTAGATGCCTCCGCAAAGCAATTGGCATGATTCGCCTTCAGGATCTCGAATATGGGAAAGCTCGCCTCTGAACGTGGTCGCGTAATACACAAGGTGGTGTATGAACTGCGGTACGAACACGGCTTTACCTACCTGGATCGTTGCGGAGCCACGATAAATGGAATTGTTAAATCCGACCCGCAGTGGAATCCGGACCCACCGAATCCGGGCGCTGTATCTCTGAGACACGCTGAAACCAACGCTGTTTTTTCCTTTGGTGTCAGGAAACTCGATCTGAGTCAGGAGATCACGGTTCACACGGGCAAGCTAATGACGAATAATGACTTCGCCGAACTCTCCGAAAGCCTGACCGGAGAGGTGGTGAAGCACCTTGATCTTGAATCGTTTACCCGCATGGGATTCAGAATCTGGACGCTATTTGGGCGTTCTTCGTTCCAGGACGCACGGAAATCAGTCAAGAACGCCGGTCTTGTGCGATATTCAGACATTGAATCGCTGGAGGATGTCGAGGAAGTTGAAGGAGTCGGCTTCAATGCGGTTGTTTCGAGGAAGAGATGCTCAACCCGCATTGCTGTGGCGGCCGTGAAACAGGAAACCGGCGTGGACGCGGAGACTCGCAGGCTGTCAAAAGAAGTGCCGTACAAGCACGAGTCGGATGAACGTAAGAGCATTCTCCGCAACAAGATAAGAGCAAAGAAACTCATAGAGGCGCTTCCAGAGTACGCGGTGCTCGTTGACATGGATCATTCTCTGGAAAATCCGCCTGATGCTATGATGCCCGACACTATAAGAGACTTCATCCTTTCGGGATACGAATGGAGCGAAAAGCATTCACAGCATTTCATCCATCCGCCACCGACAAACAGAGACAAGGAGTGAGTATGCCTTACGAAACCACCCAAGAAACGGGGGCACAGGCGGAAGTCATCTCGCAGTATCACGCAGTGTTTCGCAGTGACACCGAAAGGTCCGGTGAACAACACGCAGGCAGACTGATCTCTTCCACAAAAACAGGCGAATCAGACGCAGACCAAGATTGGCATCTTGAGACTGTGCCAAATGGGCCCCATCGCTCATCGGATTCCGTCAAAGCCACTCGTCTTCTGTTTGACCGCTGCATGCAGGCGCTTGACCGCGCCATTCAGGGCGATGGCGACTTGATAGAACAGGGCAATGCCTTCTTCAATTTCTCCGACATTCTGCAGGAGCTATGGGAGCGTCGCAACGAGCAGGAGAGCCAGTTTGCACAACTTGTAAACATCCTGCAAACATTACTGCTGGAATCCGTGCCCGAAGATTTCAGCAAGACACAGATACAGTCAATCCGCCAAGTTATTGAGAAGGCGTCTGATCGTCGTCCGATCAGCGACGAAGACCTCGCAACATACATCAAGATACTGGACAAGGGCGGGTGCGATGTCTTCCGAGCCCTCAGGTGACAGTGCGAACAGTCAGCAGAGCCAGCCGATAGAGGTTTTTCTTGATACCTCCATCCATATCACACGCTTGGAATCCGACCATCACAAGGCCAAGATTGATCATACCTTAGAAGGTTTCCGCTGGAAGGGGACATGCTCGTACACCCAGATCGAATATGGAAATGTGATCCTGGCCAGCGCCTGCTATTACTATAGAAAACTGAAAGAACTCGACGATCTGGAAGCACTCTCCGATTTCATCTACCACCACCTTCCGCGCAATCGCAAGTACAAACAGTGGTATCATTCCTTGCTCAGGCACTCTTTCAACCGTGATGAAGCCACCGAAAGAGCAAAGCTGTTGCTGCAATCATTGATGACGGTGGGAACGAAATACATCTCAGGCTATTGTGATGAAGTCCGAGACGGCATAAAATGCGCTTGGGCCAGGCAGGAGGTCAGCCCGCGAACACCATGGAAGAGGCCTGATCGGGCCAAATGCCGCATAGACAAGTTTTTTGAAGAGAAGAAAGATACATTCCGCAGCCTTGAGAAGGCCATAAGACAGGCCCCCGAAAGGCAGACAGATGAGCTGAAGACGTTTGCAGACCTGATACAACAGGCACAGTCCAATCCAAGCCTGTTAAGGGACTGCAAAGTCTGCTGGAAGCTTGCCGATGCCATTATTGCAGTTGAAAGCGAAGGATACAGCAGTTTCTTCACCCAGAATATCAAGGAAAGCGATGTGCTTTGCCGCCCGCTGAAGCAGAAGCTGCTATATTTGAAACAGAATGCAGATGATCCTGTCGAGGTGATAGATTATCGAGATGTGCAGTCCGAGCAAAGTGATGAATGACCAGCCTTGATTGCCGCCGCTTTTCCCACTAGATTCTATCAGGCGTACGCACTGTGGCGCTTACTCATGCCTGAGGGCTTCGATCGGATCGAGCTCGGCAGCGCGGCGGGCGGGATACAACCCGAAAACCACACCCACGGCAACCGAGATGCTGAAGGCGAGGATCACCGACCATGGAGTGACGATGGTTTTCATCTTTGATAACGAACTGACGAGCATGGGCAGCGTTACTCCCAGGAATACGCCGATGACGCCGCCCGAGCCGGAAAGCAGGAGCGTTTCCGCCAGGAACTGCAGGATGATGTCGCGCTTCTTGGCGCCGAGCGCCCGGCGGATGCCGATCTCACGAGTTCGCTCGGTGATGCTCGCCAGCATGATGTTCATGATGCCTATGCCGCCCACCAGCAGCGAAATGCCGGCGATCGAGCCGAGAACGGCGTTGAATATCTGCTTGGTGCGCTCCGCCTGCTTGAGCAGCTCAAGCGGCACCGTGATTTCGAAGTCGGCCTTCTCGTGGAAACGCTCCAGCAACGTCCGCACGGCTTCGGCAGTCTGCACCACCTTTCCTTCGTTAAGCACTCTCACCGTAGCCTGATGTAGCTGGACCTTCTCGTATTCGCGGCCGCCGGAAGTGCCGGTGTAGGTCATTTCGCCGAAACGGCTGCGAGCGGTGGTGATCGGTATGAAGATGCGCCGCGATGATGCGGCTTCGGTGCCGGATGACATTATGGTGTCGTCCACAATCCCCACAACGTGGTAGCAGGTGCTGTTGATCCTGATGTGCTTGCCGAGGGGGTTTTCGTGCTGGAACAGGTCCTGTGCGACCTGCTCGTCGATCACGGCGGAGCTTTTGTATTGCGTCATGTCTACAGTGGTGAGAAACCGGCCCATCAGCAGCGGCAGGCGGCGCACGTCCATCAGCCAGGGCACCGTGCCCAGCAGGAGGGCGTCGCTACGGCGCTGACCGTAGCGTGCCTCCGCCTTCACTTCGCGCACGGGCACGACAACGTCGACTCCCGGTATGGTGGTCTTGATCCGCTCGATGTCTACGTAGGTCAGCCCGTACATGTTCATCGTGTTGCCCTGCGACGACGTCGATTTGTCGCTCGGGGGCTTAACGCTGGATACGATGATGTTGTCCCGGCCGAGCTTCTTGATCTGCTCCTGTGCTTCGTAGCTGGCGCCTTCGCCCACAGCGAGCATGCCGACAACCGAAGCCACGCCGAAAACTATGCCGAGCGCGGTGAGGCTGGAGCGGAGCTTGTGGAGCCACAGGCTCTTTGCGCCAAGCTTGATCGTTCGCCGTAGTTTGAAACCGATCATCGTTTGAGTCCTTTGTATGCGAGACAGATAGTGGGCTGAGACAAAGAGAAAGACGGGCGGGCACAGAGACCCGCCCCTACACTAGCTGACCTCATTCTTTGTTGAAACTGCGGCTCGCTCGCTGACAAAGGGTAGCAGCAATTCATGCGAAACAGTCCGTCTGTTTGTCTTCGTGCGGGCCGGTGGCTCGCATCGTCTGTGTAGGGGCGGGTCTCCGTGCCCGCCCGTTCTGTGTAAGGGGTAGACCGCCAACTTAGCCGAAGTCTGCCTGAGCAGGCAGTTCTTGCACAAATGGCAGGCGCCCAAAGGCTTTGCTTGCCCTCATGACGCCGTAACTTCACGCCATTGTCGCTTGTCGTAACCACTTCTCAAAAAAATCTGCGTAATCTCCGTAATCTCCGTAATCTGCGGATTACCCTATCTCCGTAATCTGCGGACCGCTTCTCACTCGTCCGAACTGATGGAGCCGTCGAGCATTTGCACCACGCGCGATGTCCGCTCCGCGATGCCGTCGTCATGGGTGACCATGATTATGGTGCGTCCTTCATTGTGGAGGTTCTCGAGTATCTCGAGTATCTCGGCGCCTGTGACCGAATCGAGATTGCCCGTCGGCTCGTCGGCCAGCAGCACCATCGGCTGGTTCACCAGCGCCCGCGCTATGGCGGCGCGTTGCTGTTGCCCGCCCGACAGCTCGAACGGCCGGTGGTTGAGGCGATTCGAAAGCCCCACCAGCCTGGCAAGCTCCACGGAACGCTCGCGGCTTTCCGCTTCCGAAAGCCCCTGGTAGTAAAGCGGAACTTCTATGTTCTCCAGCACCGTGAGCTGCGGGATCAGGTTGTATGACTGGAAAATGAAGCCGAGCTTCGAACTGCGCACAGCGGAAAGCTCGTCGTCGTCCAGGCCGGAAACGTCGTGCCCGCCCAGCAGGTATCTGCCCGAGGTGGGCCGGTCGAGGCAGCCCAGCAGGTTCAGCAGCGTCGATTTGCCCGATCCCGACGGCCCCATGACCGCAACATAATCGCCTTCGTTGATCGTCAGCGTAAGTTCCCACAGGGCGCGGACTTCTTCCTCTCCCATCCGATAGACCTTGCTGACGTTCTGCACTTCGACTATTGCCATGACCGGTCACTCCTGCGGGGCCGGTCTTCGGGTGCGGGACCTGCCGCCGGATCGTTGCGGCGGGGTGGTTGGTTCCTCGGGCGAGTTATTCTCGGGCCTCTGCTCGATTTCCTGCCCCTGTTGCGGCTCATCTTCCGGGGCCGGCTGGTCGTCCTGCTTCTCGCCGGCGTCCTGAGATTCCGCCTCCACGTCGTCCTGCTCCTCAGGTTGTTCTGCCTGCGAACCTGCTGAGCTGCCGTAACGCGGAGGGTTCAGGATTACCTTCGCGCCGGCTTCAAGCCCGGATACGATCTGGATCAGTTCGTCGTTGGACTTGCCCGCCTGCACCGGACGCTTCTCCTGCCTGCCGTCGGTCAGGACATAGCACATGCTCTGGTCGCCCTCGGGCACCACGCACTGGATCGGCACCACGAGCACGTCAGACAGGCTGTCGATCAGGATTTCCACCTTGGCCGACAGGCCGGGCTTCAGCAGCCTGTGCTGGCCATCTATGATGACCTGCGTGTTGTAGACCTGCAGGTCGGGGTTCATCCATCGGTGCTGCGGGTCGGGCAGCATCGCCTTCTTGTGCACGCGGGCGGTGAGCACCAGCTCGGGGTAGGCTTCGAATGTGATTTTGGCCGCCTGGCCCACCTTCACAGAGTCGATCGATGCCTCGTGCACCTTGATCTCTGCGGCCATCTGGGTGGTGTCGGGAATGTTGATCAGGCCCTGGCGCTCGCGCACGTTCGATCCCTCCTCGAGCGGCGGTTCACGGTGCCATGGGTTGCCGCTCGTGGCATAGACGACCAGGCCGGGCTGCGTGGCGTGGATAACGCATGCCTTTAGCTGCTCCTGAAGCCTTTCGTAGCGCTCCTTCTGCATGATGTAGGAGAACTCCTTGTTCTTCAGTTCGGCGTCGGCCTTTGCGAGTTCGGCGGCGGCGCGGGCGTTGATCCGCTCAAGCTCCTTGCGGGCTTCGTGGTAGTCGGCAAGCCGCTGCTCCACCATCTTGGGAAACTCGTACTTGATGAAAATGTTTTCCGCTGTTCCGGCCTGCTGCACCGCCACGTTCTTGCGTTTCATCGCCAGCCTGTCGGCTTCCAGTTCGTTAGCCGATACGAACTTCTTCTCGTACAGTTGCTGTGTGCCGTCGAGCTTGGCATCGGCAAGTATCCTCTCCTCGTTCGCGATGGAAATATCGCTTGCGAACTTGCGCTTGTTCTGCAGTGCTTCTCCGCCGAGTCGTTCGTCGGCAAGAAGGGCGCCGAAATCGATCTGGGAGCTTGCATGGTCGATCAGCTCAGCGGCCATCTCTTCGCCGAGACACTTGTCGAAGTCCATCCGGCTGAACTTGACATTAAGCTCGCCTGCCTTGATGTTGCTGTCGTTCTGGTTGACCTGAATATTGTAAGTTTCCTTCGCTTGCTTGTACGAAGATTCGGAGCTCTGCAGCGTGATCTCCTGCTGCGAGATTTTTTCGCGTATCTCCGACGAGTCAAGCTCAACCAGCACGCGGCCCTCCTCAACGTCGGCCTCCGTCAGGAAAGTGCCCTCCGCGATCAGGCTCAGCACGGCCGTCTGGCCTTCCACCTCCGACTTGATCTCGAGTTTCTTGAGCGCGACTATGCTGCCGTTTTCGACGATGGTTATCTTCATGTCCTGCCGTCTGGCCTCGAAGACCGCCGCCGTCGCCTCGTTTGCGACCTTGCGCGGAGCAGCCAGCAGCGCAACTGCAGTCACGACTGCGGCGAGCACAATAATCAGGAGCAGTGTCTTCCCACCCTTCGCTTTCCGTTTCATCAGCGTTTCCCCGCTGTGGTCGAATCCATGTATTTACTGCTGTTCATCTTGCTCATCCTCGGCCGGCAGTTCCCACTCGTAATCCTCCTCCCACAGGCCGTCTTCATTCACCTCGAGAACTCCGGTGTCGCGCCAGAACTCGAGCCTGGCGATGGTATGATCAACGAGCGCTTCCGTCACGCTGTTTCTCGCTCCCAGGAGGGCGTCCTCCGCCTCGAGCACGTCGCGCGTATCGGCCCTGCCCAACTGCTGCAATAGCTCGGTACTCTCGACGCGTCGCTCGGCCAGTTCGAGGCTGCGCAACTGGATTTCGTATCTGGCCCGCGCCTCCTGCAGTTTGCGCCATGCTCCGCGCACTTCCAGCTTGATGCTGTCTTCCCGCTGAATGGCGTTGCGTTTGCTCTGCTCGAGGTCGATCAACACGCGGCGATACTTGTTGCGCTCGTCGGTGCGCTCCAGCGGCAGCGCCACGTTGATGCCCGCCGAGTGCGTGCCGGCGTCCGGCCTCAACCGGCCCGGGCGATTCTCCGTCGATTCCAGCCTTGAGCTTAACACGAGATCGATGTCGGGCGCCAGGCCGTTCTCCGCCACCACAACCTTCCGGCCTGCGTCTTCCACTTCGTCGCGTGCCTTGGTCAGATCGAGCCGCGCCTGCAGGGCGATCGCCACGGCCTGCTCAGCGCCCACCTCGGGATGGATGATCCCCTGCTGTCGAACGCGCTCAAGCTCCGAAACATCGAGCCGGATGGGCGAATCGGTCGGCAGCCCGAGGCTGAGCTTGAATCTGTCGAGCGACTGCTGATATCCCTGCACGGCGCGGATATAGCGATCCTGTGCGCTGAATTCGTTCTGCCGGGCCTGGTCGACCTGGAACTCGGGCAGCCGGCCTGCCTCCGCCATCATCTCCGTCCGAACCCGAGCCGTCACGAGGTTCTGATAGTTGTTCCACGCATTGATCACGCCGTCGCGCCCCTGCAGCGCGCGATAGAATTCCGTGGCCGTCTGAACGGCAAACGTCTTGCGATAGCGGGCGAAATCTCTTATCGCGTAAACGACCTTCCGCTCGGCCTGCAGAAGGTTTTCCTGCGCGATCCGCTTGCGGGCTCCCCTCCACAGCGGCTTGGTGAGCGTGATGTCTACGATGGAAGTCGCCGCTTCGCGTGGATTACTCACGAGGTGCGTCAGCAGATCGGCTGAAAGCGTTATGCCGAGCCTGGTGCCGTCGGCAAACCGCTTTGCCAGCCCCAAGCCGCCCGTGCCGCCCACCGTTTCGTCATCTTTCGTGTTGACATACGCGGCTGAAAGATCGCCGCTGAGGATCGGCCCCCACCGGTTGCGTTCGTCGGTAAGGCTCAGCGCGCTCAGATACAACCCTTCGCGCTCGGATTGATAGTTGCGGTTCGTCTTGCCGGCCACCTCCATGCACTGAACAAGATTCAGTTTGATTGAAGGCGGCTGCTCGACGTCCGCCAGCGGCTCCGGCTGGGTCAGCGGCATCCCCACCAGCGGATCGCCCTGGTCTTGTTCTATCGTAAACTCATGCTCGATACCCAGCGCCGCCTTGTGTTTCTGCTTGAGGATACCGTAGACTTCCTTGTCTGCATCCTCCTTGAAATGTTTGGTGCTGCAGCCGCAGATCAGCAGCAAGCAGCCCAGGAGCCGAAACGGCGTGTACTTCACGGAAAATTCCTGCCCATACAAAAATCCGCTCTATCGCTGTTTTCCTTGCAGTTTTCCTCCAATTCTATCGGCCCATATCGGCGTTTTCAAGCGAATAGTTGTAACAGCAAGTAAAATTCATACAGTCTGGCTGTTCCGCAGATAGCGCGAAACCACCCCCTGGGGGGCAATGGCATTGACTTAAGCCTTCTTGGTTGCCGTTTTCTGAGAAAACCTCGGCCTTGTCTGGAGATCGAGATTTACAAGGTAGGGGCGGGTTTCAAACCCGCCCTATGAGCAACGGAATCACGAATCGGGGGAGGGCAGGTTTGAAACCTGCCCCTACGGTACCTGGATCGCCGTTGGTGCGGAATGATGCAGGGGACACCTCCGACAGCTTAAGTCAATGCCATTACCCCCTGGGCAGCCTATGCCAGCAGCCGCGCCTTCTCCCGATCGATCCCGTATTTCAGCGGCTCGCCCGCGAGATAGCGGCGCAGCTCATCCACCATGTAGCGACCCTGCCGGTAACATTCGGCGCCCATCGAACCCGCCATGTGCGGCGTAAGCACCACGTTTTCCATCGAATACACCGGCGAACCCGCCGCCGGTGGCTCGGGATGCGTAACATCGAGAACCGCGAACAAATCCGGCCTTTCCCGCAGCACGTCGATCATATCGCCTTCGCGCACCACCGCTCCGCGGGCGGTATTGATGAATGTGGCCCCCTGCTTCATCAGGCGAAGGTGCCGGCCAGTGATCATCCCTTCCGTCTCCTTCAACCACGGCGTATGCAGGCTCACCACCTCGCACCGGCGGAAAATGTCATCCAGCGACACAAGCTCGACGCCCAGCTCGGCGGCGTCCGATTCGCTCGCAAACGGATCGTACGCAAGCACGTGCAGCTCGAGTGACTTCAGAAAGCTGCACACCCGCCGGCCGACCATCCCCAGCGAAATGATGCCCACCGTGCTGCCGTATGCACCAAAGACCTCGCCGCGCGACGGGAAGGCGCCGTCGCGCCTGATACTCAAGGCAAACTGCCAGCCGCGCTTCAGGCAGAAGATCATCTGCGAGATCGTGAACTCGGCCACCGGTATGGCGTTGGCCGCATACGCGCTGGTGATGAGAATGCCGCGGTCCCAGAATGCGTCTGTAGCGATCCCCTTGATCGAGCCGGCGCCATAGAAAACCGCCCGCAACTCAGAGGCCGCCGCCAGGAACTCATCGTCGATCTTCGGCCCGCCCCAGCCGGAGAATATCACCTCGGCATCGGCAAGCAGAGCCGGATTCTGCTTCACGGCGGCGGGCGTCTGCGGCGGCGCGCAAATATCCACCAGCTTCGCTATATCCGCGCGTTCATCGGGGCCGTATATCTGATCGAACGCTTTCTCGCCAAGCACGTACAAGCCTCGCACCATCGTTTGTTCTCCTTAATGACGGCAGTGCGGAGCATGATTGGCCCCGCGTATCGGTTGGTGGGGTATTCTACGTGTTTTGGAGTGAACGTGCAAGGGGTTAGCAGGCGGAATGGCTTCGAAAGCTTCAAAATCCGTGTAGTGCAAGTCCAACGTGCCAGCGGCAGGCTCCTCGGGGGACAATCGCCTTTGCCCTGATGTCACCTGAAGGTGAACAAGATGCTCAGTAAAGGCGAGACCTTCACAGTCGTGGAGGACCTCACCGGCGACGCCCTCCTGCACGAGATCGCCGAGATGATCGGGGGAAATAACAAGAGCACCGCCACACCGCGGCAAGCCCGCGAGATGCTGGAGGGTGAGTGGCCTCAGGGGAAAACTTCGTTCCCTTCAACAGCTTGGTAAGGTGCGCTGCGGATCTCGGCCTGCGGCCTGTTCATAGCATGGAAAAGGTAACCGGGGAGGACAACCCGCCACGGTCCCGTTCCATCGAGTCCGACACTTGACAAGGCCTGCTGCGCGTTTGGCCGGCGGTGCAGGTGCTGATACAGTTCAGGGTAGGCCATCTTCATCGATGCTTCTTCAACTTCTGGCAGATTCTCCGGCTCCGTATCAAGAGGTTTTACACCGGCCTCCCCATAGGCTGCAAGTACATAGCCTACGCAACTGAAACGACGGTAGATGGGTGTGCCATCGCTCTCAGTGACCTCCTCGCAGTGAGGATGGACTGTATACTGAAATAACCCGCTCCTTTGAGAACGCTTTTCGCCGGCCTCCCGTTCCTCCTCCACTTCTTCAATGAACAGGCTGACTATCTTCTGCTCGTCGACCGTCAACGGAACGGTACCGAAAACGTGGGCTTTTGCCCGGCCATGGGGCACATGGGGCGGCTTCATATGGGCCACGGGCAAGGTAGCGCCGCATACAGCACCGCTTGTGTCGTCGAGGGCAAGAGCTGCGTGCGTAACGAAGCGTGGTTTGGCTGATGAGTCTGAACCGATTGCATCGTACCGCTGGATCTCGGCCCCCTTGCTGTTTAACCGGTATGCTGGCATCTCAGGTGGCTCTATGTAAGATCGGCTTCCCTCGTCATCTCGCGGAGTCTTTGCACGAGTCCGGCCTTGTCATCCGAGGAGATATGCTCTTCCCACCCGGCGATGAGCCGCAGCAGGCGGCGATGAAGCTGGCTTTGGAACCACGTACACCCTGACTGCTTGAGTTGCTTTGCCGCCTCCGCAAACTTGGGGCTGAGCATTCCTGCCAGACCCTGCATCGCGTTCATGGCAACCGCTGCGCGCTTTGAATCGTTCAGAACGAAAGCATTCAAATAGGCGCAGGCCAGAGCAGACAACCTCTCTGCCAGGACCGGCTCCGGATCAGGCGAAGAAGGTGGCACGGCAGCGAATTTCCGCGCTATCATCTTCGCAAGCTCCAGTTGAAGCGCCACTGGCAGAACCATTCGGTGATCCGACTCCAAGAGGGCTGCCAATCTCCCGACCCTCGATGCGTCGATCATCCCAACGTACTTGCGTATGGCTGCCCCAACAGCGGTGAGATCGTCGGGATCATTGCTGTCACGGTACGATTCAATGAATTGAAGAAGGGCCGGCTCCAACTGCTTCTTCTGTATGGGATTGAAATCGTAGGCTTCGGCAAGAATGGCAAGGTACTTGCGCCTGCTCTCGGCAGTGTCGTCTGAAAGAAACTCGGAGAGAACCCCTGCCGGTGTGTCGGGGAGGGGCGCGTCGGCGGAATCCACTGGGCAACGCAAACGTTCTTGCTCGCCAAAAGAGGACCTATGAGGTGGAAGACCGACCAAACCTATAACCTCCGGCGGCTTCCGGTAGACCTCGTAGCGACTGCTAGTAAGGCGGAGGAGATCAAGGGCGCAAACATATCGAAATTCAGGAGGTTCATCTTCGTCAGAACGCTCCTCCTCTGGAAACTCTCTATCCAGCCGATACTCCTGCATGCTGACTGTTTCGAAGGTGCCTTGCTTTCTCCTGCGATCCCGCCCTTGCACAAAAGCTGGCGAGACGCGCCTTGCTGTGAATCCTAAGGAATCAATACTCTGAAAGATATCTTCGGCAGATTCACGTGCAAACTTAGGCATTTGTGTGGTCCTCGCATTCCGGACTCAGCCCCAAGTATGAGCGGAATGCGTCCATTTCTTTTTTCGCAGCCTGCAGAGAGGAGATCATGTTATCCAAGTCATTTGAATCAGCCTGGAAGTAGAACTGCTCCGGATAACCTTCGTGTACACCCAGACTTATCGAGGCTATGGTGCTTACGCCAGTTATCTCCGGGGTGTACTCCTCAACGAGATCCCCCCACCTGAAACGGTTTCTCCGAATCGGCCTCGCCTCCACGGTGATGCCAAGTGCCTTGAACGTAGGAAGCACACCAAGCCTGGTCACTTTCTCATCTTCTTGAACACGAAGCACCGGTAGAAGGTCCGAAACCAACAAGTTGATCAGTTGCTGGAAAACGGCCTTATGTTCCTCCTTCAGCCACTTCTGCTCCAAGAGGTCACCGGCCCAGTACTCGTAGTCATTCTCCGGGATTTTTTCGCTTAGGAGGGCCGTTGCGAAAAAACTGAGGACATTCAGGGAATGCTCAATTATGTAAGGCGGCTCCTTCGTCTCATTCGCCAGGTTCTCGATGATCCTGTCGGATTGGTGACTCGTGAGAGCTTTGCGGAAGTTCAGCAACTCGCTCAGACAGCTCTTGCGTACGCTCTCTTCGGCGCCGATGAGTTCCTTCAAGTGATGCTTGAAGACCTTGGCCTTATCGGAATCTGGGTCATCGAAAGCGAGCGCGAAAAGTCGTGATCTCATGCGTTTCCTCCAAGCCTGACCCAGCAGGTGGACATCTTGCACGCAGCGAAAGTCTCGTCGCTGCGAGGATACCTGGATGCTGATTATCTCGAGTGCTGGTGTTCTCCTGCCGCTCTTCGATGTTGGGCACACAGTGGCCCGATCTCAGGCGGCAGCTTCAGATTGCCAACTCATTCTACTCCGCTGCTACGCGGTTGTCAAGCATAAATTCCGCCGGCGGAATGGTCCGTCTTCATTCCGCGTGTTCAGCAGATTCCAGCAAGCCATTGGCAAGCTCCCGCGCCGTGCGTGCATTCATAACCGCGACAATGGGAGGGACGCCACCGGCATCAAGGGTGCGGAGAACCACATCCCCGGCGGAAGTATAGGCGGCTATCAGCGTGCACTCGGAATTCCCCCTGCCCTTACGCTTGGCTCGGATTCTACAGCAATAAGTTTCGTCTGGCATCATTAGTTGCTCCCTGGACCAGTCCAGCATCATGAATTGTCGGATTCAAGATTAGTGATACTTCCTCGGCATTACCCGCCCGGCATCGCGCTCGGCCCAACCGCTCCCCGCAGATTCCAGGTTCAATCCGGCCGGCGCGATACCAGGCACTGCACCCCTCAAATTCATCCGTTGCGCCCCCGCGAGGTGATTTTCGTGATGCGGGAATATCGTCCTCAGCGGGGGCGCAGGACTTGGCTGTCATTGGCCTTCGCTGTCGCGGCGATGCCGCCGTCGCTGCGACGGACGCGCGATGTGCGACGCGCGGAAGCCCGCGTCGTCCGGACTGTTGGGGAATGCGCTCAGATGCACCGCCCCATCATCCACCACCAGCGCCTGGCCGACTGCTTCGGCCGACTCGAACCGCCAGTCGTGGCCCAGCCCCGGCGACTTGAACGCTGCGCACGTAATACCCGCAACGTGCGAGAGCAGCTTCGCCGCACCGTCGCCTTCATCGCCACCGGACGATTCCGCCCTGGCACCCGGCTCCGCACCCGGGCGGCCGATGGCATCGAGGGCATAGCCGCTCATCAGGCGCTGCCACAGCCGCGCGAGCGTTTCCGGGCGGTCGAACAAGTCCATCGCCGCGAAGCGCCCATCGATGCTCGCAATCACTCCGCGGGCGCCTGCCGGGTAGACCATCGCATTGACGTAGTCCTGGATCGTCGTACGCCGCTGCTCGATTCCATCGTGCATCGACATCGTAGGCGATGCGGCATTCATCTGATGCAGCTTCATCTGCACGAAATCCCACACCTCGCCCTGATCGCTTCTGGCTTCGCCGGTGGCACGTAAGTGCCGGCTGACGCTGCGGCTCTTTCGCCCCCGAAGCTCCGACGGAGAAAACCCCCCGCTGCTGAATTGGCTCGACGTGCGGTGCCACCGGCCCTGCTCCACGCACGACACCGGTATCTTCGTCTGCGAATGGGCCTTCACAAGGATTGTCGTGTTCAGAATCCGGTTCTGCTTCGCACCCACAAGCTCCTCGCCGTCTACCAGCAGCACGGGGAGATCCGAACTGCTCGTCACCAGCAGTTCAGGCACGCTGCCCGACTCGCTGACTTCCGAGATGCTCAGCTTCCCATCAGCGATGGCATCGGCCGCCAGAACATACTCGATACCCCCGGCCGGCTCGCCGCTCAATGGAACGACAAGAAGATTCAGATGCGCCTGCGGCACGCCGCACACCAAGTTCTCCACAAACGGCCGGATTTCATTTCCCGCGTTCATTTCCGTCATACATTGCTCCTCATATAAACCTGCGAAACCGTCCGCTGACCATTTCCTCTACAGTATTATACTGAGGTGGTATGACAGGTATGGACGCACCGTGCGCCAACGAAATTTACGTGTGGTATGACAGCTATGGTCGCACGGGCAAGGGGTAGGATATCCGCCCGCACGCAGGGGCAAGATAATGTGGCCGCAGATCGAAAAAAAATTTCCGACATTTTTCGGAAAAAAACGGCCTATTCGCCCCGTTTCGCCCCGGAAGCGTCAAAATTGTATGCCCCCGACGCCGCCGCAAGCTCCTCGGCTATCTCAGCAGCCAGCGACCTCGGCCTGAGCACAACCGCAAAACGCCCGAAACCCAGCACCCAGCGCCGGAACTCCGGGCTGCTGGTCAGCCGGAACTCCGCCACAAGGCAATCGCCAGTGTCGGAGACTACCTTCTGGCTCGCGTGCCACTGCTGCTCGCGGATGCTGGTCGCCGCCCAACCGGTCAGCCGCAGGCGCACAACCTGCGGCCGCCCCGCCGTATAGATGCCGAAACCGCCCTCCATGCACGACTCCAGCGAAAAACTCTCCGGCCGCACAAACTTCTGCTCGGTCAGTTCCACGCCCGTGAACCGCGAAACCTTCAGCTTGCGCAAATCCGCCGAGTTTCCCCTGATCAGCCGCCCGACGCAATACAGCGCCGCACCCAGCAGCACGATTCCATACGGCTGAAACAACGCCTCGAAACTCTCCCTGCCCGGCGGAGCATACCATATTCGCAGCGCGCGCCCTTCCGACACGCCCCGGTTCACTATCCCGATCTCCTTGCTCTGCTGCGAATAATCATGGAACGGCGAGCCTGTAACAAGCACCGCATCGCCCAGATTCCCGAAATAGCTCAGCGATGAATCCGGCAGCAGCGCCTTGATCTTGTCCATCGCACTGCGCAGGCCATCGCCAAACTGCGTGCCAGCCAACGGCGCCAGCAACTGCTGGCTCAGATACAGGCTCAGCATCTCCGTGACCGACAGGATCAGGTTCTCCCGCTCGATGAATCGCGGCGACAGCTTCCAATGGCGCCTGTTGAAATCGTGCTCCTCGAAATCTATCGGAAAACCCGCCCTCTGAAGCACGCTGATGTCCCGCTGCACCTGCCGCCGGCTGCATTCCAGCCGCTCGACCAGCTCATCAACCGTGATGCCGTACCGGTGCGCCTGCAGGATTTTCAGCAGGTTCCACTGTCGTATCAGGGATTCGCCTCGTGCCATGATGTGCGCCTCCGTGCATCCACAGACCGTGCCCAATCCAGTCTTCCGCCCTATTCCTGAAATCGCCACTCAGTAACAATAACACATCCGCACAGATTCGTCAAGGGAAAGATGCAGAAAATCCCATGCGGGAATCACAGGCGCCACGATCAGCGGCACACGCTAAATCCGCCGGCGCAGCCGCTCTTCGTGCTCATACCGCGCCAACAGATCCCGCCTCTTCACCACGCCTATCAGCTTGCGCGAAGCCTTGCTGTCCACCACCGGCAACGCCGGAAACTCGTGCAGACCGAACTGGCGGAACGCCTCGAGCAGATCGTCGTTCGGAGTCAGCAGCACCACCTCCTCGTGCGCAAGTTGCAGGGCGGGCGCATCGGCCACGGCCTTGCCTTCGCGCTGCAGACGCATGATTTCGCCGACGGATATCATCCCCTCGAAGCTGCCGTCTGCATCGATCACCGGCACGAAATCGCGCCCCTCGTGCAGGCTCGTGCTCAGCAGCTCGCCGGCTGGCGCATCCCCCTGCACCGCCGTATAGTCGCTCGTCATCACCTCCTCGACATACATATTGCCAAGAAGCTGGAAAGCCTCGTGACGCGTCGCCGCCTCGCCGCGGATCGTCAGCTTGCGCAGGTAGACCGAGTCGGCGTGCAGGGCCTTCGAAATGAATATCGAAACCACCGCCGCGCCCATCACCGGCATCAAGACGCCCTGGTCGCCCGTGGCCTCCGTCACAAGCAGAATGGCGGTGAACGGCGCCCGCACAGCACCGGCAACAAACGCCGCCGCCCCCACCACGGCAAAAGCACCAGGCTCGCTGACCTGCGGCAACAGCCGCCGGCACAGCAGCCCGAACGAGCCGCCCAGGGCCGCACCCGTGGCAAGGCACGGAGCGAACACCCCGCCCGACCCGCCGCCCGCGAGCGTCAGGCCGCACAACAACGGCAGCACAACCGTTATCACAAGCATCCGCCAAGTAGTGTCAAGAACTTTCTGTAAAATCCGCTCCAACCAGAAACATGGTCTGCCGTCTTCTGCCCCGCAGCCCGGTCGCCTTCGGCGTCGGTCGCACCCAAGCAGGCCGGCGGAACGATCCGCAG
>Ga0210003_1001838_pt1 | contig 18340 bp, 17 predicted proteins | sample LantaG_FD_182804 | JGI IMG/M metagenome (GOLD analysis project Ga0210003, IMG submission 182804) | Deep subsurface microbial communities from Baltic Sea to uncover new lineages of life (NeLLi) - Landsort_02402 metaG (SPAdes) (version 2) | ecosystem: Environmental > Aquatic > Marine > Oceanic >...
GTGGGGGGGGGGGGGGGGGGGGGGGGGGGGGGGGGCGTGGAGCGCGAGAGTGGAGGTGGAGGTTTGAGGAAAACGAAAAAGACAAAAACTCGCTCGCTCGCTCTTCACTTTTGGGCGCTTGCCTCTTTCTTCGCTTTCGCACGCTTTCCCCTCCTTTACAGCTTGATTTCTTGTCTCTCTCTTAGCACGAGATGGCGGAAGCGGCTGCTGCTGCAGCCGCAGCTGCAGCGGTCGCTGCCGCATCCAATCCAGCGAACTCGGCCGCCCTGGCTGCACTTTTTGCAAACGGCGGCGGCGCCAATTGCGTGGGCGTCGGCGGACAACACGTCGAGAGCAACTCGCATCAGCAGCAGCAGCAAAACTTCGCCGCGCTGGCCCAGTTCCAGGCCGCGTACGCCAATCCGGCAGCGATGAACATGTGGGGGGCGCAGGGGCAGGTGAGACGAAAAGAGAGCGGTGTCGAAGACTGACCCTTTTTTACATATCTCACCCTTGAGCGATAGCAAGCGACAAACGAAAAACTTTTTTTCGCCCCTTTTCCTCCCGGCTCACGCTCTTTCCGTCCTCTCTGTCGCCCCAATTCTGATTTCTAGATGTACGGAGCTTCCCCCTACTTTAACCCGATGTGGCTGCAGGCGGCATCGATGGCGCAGGCGGAGCAGCAATTGCAAAATCACAAGCAGCAGCCCGTCGTCACTGCCGCCGCCGTTGCCGCTGCCGCCGAAGGCCCCCTCGCTGCGGAAGCTCCGTCGTCATCGATGCAGCTCACGGCAACGACGACGGGGACCGGCACGAGGACGATGACGCCCGTCAACTGCGCGACGACGACGGCCAATCACGGTGGAGGGACGATCAACACCGGCGGAGGGGGCTCGAGCTCTGGGACGACACAGGTAAGCGTTCAATTAAAGGAGGAAGCGAGAGGAAGAACCGGGGGGGGGGAAAACTCGAGGCCGGCGTTGCTTCTCGGCGGCACTCCCGAGCGAGAAAGCTCGAGCTTTTCTCTCTTTTCTCTCTTTTCTCTCTTTTCTCTCTTTTCTCTCTTTTCTCGACGTAGATACTGACCTTTTTCCTCTCTCTCCCTCCCTCCTTCCACGACAGGACGACTCGGCCAACGCCGCAGGTACCGAGGACGCCAGGACGACCGCTGGGGGAGGCGGAGGAGGGAAGAAGCAGCTGAAGGGCCGCGGGGACGCAGGAGTCCAGGGTGGAGCCGCAGGCGGCCAGGCGATGACGCCGACCACCACCACCTCTCCCGACCCCGCCGCTGCCGACGCCGTCCCGCACTCCGACGTCCTCGAGCTGTGGAGGGCGCACGCCGCCGCCGCGGCGGCCGCCGCGCACAGCCAGCAGCAGCAGTACGCCGTGGCCGCTGCGGCAGCGGCCGCGGCGGCCGCGGCGGCGCACCAGCAGCAGCCGGCAGCGACGGCGACGACGGCAAAAGGCTCCATCGGCAACGGGGAGGCTGCCGCTCCTTCAAAACCCGCCACCGCCGCCGCCACCGCCGCCGCTGCCGCTCTCGCTCCCCCTGCCCCCTACGGCCTCGGCGGCCAGGCCGTGCTCGCCGACCGGGAGGCCCGCCGCCTCAAGCGCAAGCAGAGCAACCGCGAGTCGGCGCGCAGGTCGCGGCTGCGCAAGCAGGCCGAGTGCGAGGGCCTGAGCGGCAGGGTCAGCGAGCTCGAGGCGGCGCTCGCGGCGGCGATGGCCGAGCTGGTCGCCGCGAGGGCCGAGATCGACGCGCTGAGGGCCGAGAGGGGCGCCCCTGTCTCTGCCGCCGCCGCCGCTGCTGTTCCTGCTGCTGCTGCGGCTATAGTTGCAGCTCTCGCGGATAAGGCCGAGGCGGAGGCATAACTTCCGGCGAAAAACAAAACAAAAACAAAAAAATTAGAAACGCACTTTCCGACGCACTTGCCAATTTTCTCCACTCTCATTTTAGTCTTTGCGCAAATTGAGCGTCACCAGCATCCCTTCCCTTTCTTCTGGGTATAACGATTCCGGGGGGGAAGAAAGAGAGGTTGCGATTTTGAAAAAACACAGCTCCACCTCCTTCGGGCTCTCCTTTTGTTTTTTTTGTTTCCTTTTTTCTGGGCTTTTTTATCCTCTCTGTTTCTTCTTCAACGTCCCGATTTTTCTCACCTCGGAGGGACTTGACTGAGACAACAACAGCGACATGATATATTTACTTCTTATAGAGCGCGCGCGGGCTTCTTGGTGGGGAATCGAAAACAAAAGAAGACGCGGGCACGCAACAAACTCTAGCACTTTCATTCATTGAGAAGGAAAAAAAACAAAAAAAACACTCTGTTGTGGGTCGAAGAGAAGAGTGATTTTTTTCCTCGTCACTCGACTGTCGCCCGACTCTCTGTTCACTCTTTTGTTCCCCTCTCTGTGTAACCCAAAAAGAAAACAGCTTTCTTTCCCTCACTCATTTCTCTCTTTCTCGACGCGAGTTCGTCTCCTACTTGAATAAGAAAAAAATATAGTTCGTTTTAATTTGCATAGCCTCAACTCGAAACCGGGAAGATCAAAACAAGAGGGGACTGGAAGGACTGAAAGAACGAAAAAAATAAAAATAAACAGAAGCGCCGAAGAAGAAATCAAAACTCTTCTTCTTTCTCTTCGTCCTCTTCTCTTCTCAAGCCCGCGCGTCCTTCCCGACGCCGACCAGGCCCACCGACTTGGGAGATGCCGGGGGCTTGTTCGTGAGCGGGATGGTTTCGGCGCCGCGCTCTCTCTCGCGCGCGGTCTCGGAGCCGCCGGAGCCTGAAAAGTTGTATTTTTAAAGAAGAAGAAGAAGAAGAAGAAGAAGAAGAAGAAGAGGAAGAAGAAGAGGAAGAAAAGAGAGGTCGAGGAGTTAGTTTTTTTCCTTCTCTTTTTTCAAAACCTTCAAAAGCAAAAAAAGAAATCAGAAACATCGAACTCACCGACTGCAGACGAGGCCGCCGCCGCTTCCGCCATCTTCAGCTGCGAGTACCAGACGATTCCGGCAAACGCCAAGGAGATCCCTGTTGGCGTGTTTTTTGTTTGTTAAAGATTATAAAGGGGGAAGAGGCGGAAAGAGTGAGACAAATAGAAAGCTTCTTCGCTCGCTTCGCTTCGCTCGCTTCGCTCGTTTCGCTCGAAGGAGACAAAGAGAAAGCTCCCTCGCTTCTCTTCGCTCGCTCACTCGAAGGGAAGACAAGAGAAAGCTTCTTCGCTTCGCTTCGCTTCGCTCGCTCGCTCCAAGGAGTCTCTCAAAAAAAAAAAGACAACCCACCCGCAAGCTTCTTCGGCGGCATCTCGTCCCCGAAGAACAGGCACCCTCCCGCCAAGATGATGACCGTCTTGACGTGCCCGACCACGTTGTACGTCAGCGAGCTCGTCGCGCCGATGACGAGGAAGGTCGAGAGCGACACGAGCAGGCCCAGCCCAGCCGAGACCGCGATCGCGGCCACGGCCGCGGCCGAGTAGGGGTAGCCCGAGAGCGTGTCCGGGTCGGGGGGGACCGCGCCCGGCGTGCCCAGCGGCTCCCGGAGCAGCACCAGGCCGCCCAGCATGCCCGCCGCGAGCGGCGCGTACTGGTCGAGGAGCTGCATCGACCCCGCGCCCAGCTCGCGCTGCTTGGTCCCGGCCCAGATCTGGTACGCCGTCGTCGCCGCGATCGCGCCGGCGCCCACCAGCAGGCCCGCCAGCGCGCCGCCACCGCCCGCCCCCCCGCCCGCGGAGACGAGCTGCGGGTCCGTGATCGTCGCGAGCGCCACCCCGGCGCAGACCACCCCGATCGACGCCGTCACGGCCCTCGACGACCGCTTCCCCAGGAAGACGGCCTCGGCGAGCAGCACCGCCGGCGCGACGGCGATCTTCGTGATCTGGTAAAAGCCCACAGTGTTGAGCTGCAGGTTGAGGTTGTTGAGGACGATGTACCCCACGTAGGCGGCCGCGAGCGGGGCGAGGGCCTTTTTGGAGAGGATCTTCTTCTCGTAGATGCCTGGATTGGGAGGGAGGGAGGGAGCGAAGTAAAAAAGAGAGGAATGGAAGGAAGGGAGGAAGAAGGAGAGAGAGGAAGAGGAAGGTGAGCGGGCGAGCAAAGAGCCGGCGGCAGTAAAAGAACGGGAGGGAGATGAAAAACTCACCTGCTGCCTGGAACGCCTTCATCCCGGCCAGCGTCGTCAGCGTGTGGATGAGCGTGAGGGAATAGATGAAGTGGAAGCCGAAGGTGGAGAGGACGGCCTGAGAGAGAGAGAGAGGGGGAGAGGGAGAGAGTTGAGGGTGAAGGTGAGGGGTTGAAAAGAGGCGGCTAGCGGGCGGGCGACGAGGGGGAAAAAAAGTCGAGCGACGTCAATCGTTCAAAGCTCGCATTTAGCGTCCCCCTCTGCATCCATAGCTCTGCCTTCCCGTCTCAACATCGAAGAGGCCATGCGTTTGCCGCTCGTGGGCGATAAAGAGACGAGAAAGCAACAGAAAGGGGGTGACAGCCCATCGCTTTTAGCGACAGCCTCAGCTTTCTCAAGCCTCACAACCGGCCCCTCCTTCGTCATCGTCGCCGCTGGCGCCGGTGGCGGTGGAACCGAGAACGGAATCCTTGCTCGTCTTTCGTTCTTCTTTCCTCCCTTACCTTGTTGGCGAAGACGATCCCCGAGGCGGAGACGATATTAAGCATCGCGTACGCCGCCGACCGCGCGTTGCTCGTCGAGCCTACGGCCATGGTCGTCGAGGTTTCTTTATTTGATTGCAAGAAAGAAACAGAAACTCGATTCGAGTCGATGGATGTCTTTTTGCGCTCTCGAAGCACTCTGCTTCAAGGTTTTCTCTGCGCGTGCGCTGTGCCTCGACACAAGAGACAAGACGAAGAGACGCAATCGAGAGACGCGAAGAACGAACCGCGCGAGACGGGGAAGGGGGACCGCGAGTGAAAAACAACAGAGAGAGGAAAAAATTAGTACCAAGAGTACAGCTTTGATGAAGAAAATGTTTCAGGTTTTTTTTCCGCTCGAATTCGGGTCCCCCCTCCCCCCTCCAAATCAAACGCCAATCACCTCCTCGAGCGGCAGCACCCGCAGCGCCTCCCCGACGGCGTGCAGCGACCCCGTCACCACCAGCACGGCAGCGTCCTCGTCGCCGTCGCCTCCGAAACCGCCGCCCCCGACGCCGCCGCCGCCGGAAGTCAGCTCCCTCGCCGCGGCGTCGACGGCGGCGCCGAGCGAGGCCTTGACCAGCACTCGGCAGCGGCCCGAGGGCCCGACGAGCGGCTCGGCCCCCACCGCCGCCTGCCACGCCGCGGCCAGCTCCCCCGGGGGGGCGCTGCGGGAGAAGCCGCCGGCGATGGGAACCTCGGTGAAGACGACGACGCAGGGGCGCAGCGGGGGAGGGGGAGGGGGGGCGGGGGGGCCGCCGGCGCCGCCCGCGGCACGCGCGAGCGCCGACGGCGGCGAGCGCAGCGCGGCAGCGATCCCGCGGAGGTCCTTATCGCCCGCGCACGCGAGCACGATGCCCATCCGCGGCTGCCTCCTCGGCGGCCCCCCGATCCCGGGCCAGGCCGCGGAGAGCGCTCTCGAGAGCGCCGCGGCGGAGGCCGGGGTGTGCGCGCCGTCGAGGACGACCGGGATCGACCTCGGAGCCGACGAGGGAGAAGAGGAGGACGAGAGAGGAGGGGAGCCCAGGGCGGAGGTCAGGTGCGAGAGCGAGGGGGGGCTCCCGCCGGGGCCGCCCCCGCCCCCGCCCCCCTTCCACCTGACGCCTCCGTTGGCCAGGGGCAGCCTCGCGACGTGAAACCTCCCCGGGAGCGTGGCGCCGCTGAGCCCGCGGGAGAGCGCGTCCGGGGAGATCCTCCCAGCGAGGGCCGCGCGGCGGCGGAGGAGGTCGTCGCTCCCGGTCGCCGCCGCGGACGAGAGCAGAGACGGGGAGGGAGGCAGCGAGAGCGAGAGCGCGGCCGCGGCCGCGGCGGCGGCGTTGTCCGCCTGGTGCTCCCCGAAGAGCCGGAGCTCCGCCTCGATCTCGAGCTCGCCCCTCTCTCCGCCACCGCCGCCGCCGCCGCCGCTCCCGGGGGAGCGAGGGGAGAGGAAGGGCCCCGCCAGGGCGCCGGATACCTTGAGCTTCACCTTCGTCCTCGGCGGCGAGGCCCTGCCCCGGGAGGGCACGAGCTCACACGAGGCGACGGAGACGCCGCCGCCGCCGCCGTTGCTTTCTCCGGCAGCAGCAGCAGCAGCAGCAGCGTCGACAAGGACGGCCCCGACCCTCTCTATTTCCGCCCTCGCAAGCGCGCCCGCCTTCGAGTCGACTTGCCTCGCGAGCACCGCTGGCACCCCGCGCCTCAGAACGCCGCATTTCGCTCTCACGACCGTCTCCAGGGATCCCCCGAGGGCCGCGGCGTGCTCCAGCGACATCGAAGAGAGGACGACGGCGGACGGCGGGGGTGCGACAGAAGAAAAGGAAGTATCTCCTCCTCCCCCGAAGACGTTGGTCGCGTCCGTGGCTCCGCCGAGCCCGGCCTCTATCACGGCGAGGTCGCACCCTCGGTCCGCCGCGGCGCGGAGGCCCAGAGCCACCATGACCTCGAACGCCGACAGGCGGTCGGGGCTCCGGGCGCCCCCTGCCCGCGCCTCCTCGTCCCTGGCCGCGGCGCGCAGCGCCCCGGCGTGGGCCTCGACCAGCGCGTCGAACTCCGCCTCCGAGATCGGCAGCATCCCGCCGCCGAACGCGATCCGCTCGCGCCTCGACCTCACGTGCGGGCTCGACAGCGCCGCGACCCTGAGCCCGGCGGCTCCGGCCGCGGCCGCGACCATCGCCGCGGTCGACCCCTTGCCCTTGGAGCCGACGACGTGGATAGTCGCCGGGATCGAGGCGTGCGGGTTCCCGAGGCGCGCGAGGAGGCGGTGCATCCGCGACAGGTCGAAGCCGCCGGCGCCTCCGGCCACCCCGGCCCCGGCGGGGACGCCCGTCCTCTCGTGGTCGATAAGCGAGGAGAGGAGGTCGTCGTCGCCGTCGCGGCGGGGAGGAGGAGAGGTGGAGAAAGAGGAGGTCGAAGAGGTCGTCGGCGACAAAGGCGAAGGAGAAGAATTCGGCGACGGATCCCAGACGAGCGCGAGCGCCCGCCGCAGGCCTCGCGTCCTCCTCCCCCGCCGCAGCAGCAGCGGTGAGAGTACTGTTGTCGCCATCGATATAGGGATGCCGCTGCGAATGAGAATGCGAATGCGGTCTTGAGCGACTCGCAGCGGCGCCCGGTAAAGGAGTGCAAGAGAGTGAACTTCAATCGGCTAGCTCTCCTTTCCTCGCTCACAAAAAAAATAAAACTCTGATCGAATGCGCCGGGCCTGGCTGACTCTCGCGGCGGTCTCCGCCGTCACCGCCGCCGGCATCGCGTACGTCCACGCGTCGCAGGTCGCCGAGAGAGAGGCTCTACACGCGGGAGTGCTCCGCGACGACGAGCTGCTGGCGTCCAAGCGTGCGGAGCGGAGGTTGATGCTGGAGGAGAAGGAGATTGAGCGATGAGCTTGAACACACGAGCAAAGGCAAAGCGGGAAAAAAACTGTAAAAACACGACCCCCGCGCCCCTTTTCATAGGAGACGGAAACATTAAGCATTGCGGGTTCACACGCAGAGAGAGAGTAGCAGAAGAAGCACAGAACAGATAGAACGTAAAGCGCGAAAGAAAGAAACACACACGAAAAAGCTTACGAGCCGAGCAGGGCCGCGACGCGGGAGCCAAAGGCGGCTACTGAACGCGCGCTGAGGCCGCTTGCGTCGTTGCCGCCGCCGCCGCCGCCGCCGCCGCCCCTGTCCCCTCCGCTTCCTCTTCCTCCTCCTCCGACCAGCGCGACGACCGCCGTGTCCCTCGCCTCCGCCCGCCAGAGCCTCTCCCTGTCGTCCGGGGCAAGCGCGAGCCTGGCGTCGCGGATCTTCACCGGGAGACCGACCAGAGAAGAAGAAGGGTTCGAGTCGCTGCTGCCGCCGCTCCCGCCGCCGCCGCTCCTGCTGCCCCTCTTGGGAGGGAACAAAAACGGCGCCGCTGCCAGCGGCCCCGAGACGCGGACGGCGAGGAGCCAGACCTCGTCGGCGGGGACGCCCGAGTCCAGCAGGGAGAGCGCCGCCGCGTCGGCGCAGAAGAGCCACTGCTCCCCTTCCGGCGGGCGAGCGAGCGAAGAGGAGGCGTCGGGGTCGGAAACGGGCGCGGCACCAGCGACCGAGGCGAGCGCGCTCGAGACTGCGGCGCCCTCCGCCCTGACGGGCCCCGCCGCGACGAGCACCCCCTCGAAGTCGAAGTCGCCGCCCCGGGGCAGCGAGGCGATCCCGGAGAGATCGACCGCGCGGCGCCCCGGGCACTCGAAGGCGAGGCCGAGGCCCGAGGGCGAGGCGTCGAGGACGCCCCACGCCGTCGCCCTCGAGCCCGACAGCTGCGGCCTCGAGAGGCCCAGGGGGTCGCCGCGCCAGCGCGGGCGCGGGACCAGCGAGGAGAGCCAGACGACCTGCCCCTCTCGGGGGAGCGGGGGGGCGCCGCAGTCCTCGGTCGGGGGCTCCCAGAGCTGGAGGAGCCACTCCCGCTCGAGCGGGAGGGGGGAGGGCGCGGGCGGAGGAGGGGGGGCAGCGCCTCGCCCTTGGCCGCCGCCATCCCCCGCCGCCGCCCCCGCCGCCGCGCCTCCCTGCTCGCCCCGCCGCCGCTCCCCCCGCTCCCTCTCCCTCACCCTCGCCCGCCTCTCTGCCCGCTCGGCCTCCTCCGGCAGCACCGCGGCAGACACCAGTGCCCTCCACACCCTCCTCGACCTCACGGGCTGCGCGACGCCGGCGGCGGCAAGGGCCCGCCCCTGCAGCTCCGCTGCCCTCGCCGAGCGCAGCGTCTCGCGCTGGCAGCAGTACGCGTCGAGGGCGCGGTCGGCCCTCCGAGACGAGGCGCCGATCCCGCCGCCGCCCTCGCCCTCCTCTCCGTCCCCCGCGGCGACGGAGGCGCGAGCGTACGCGGCCTCGCCCGCCGTCGCGCCGCCGCCGCCGTCCCCGGCGGCCGCGCGCAGCCCCTCCCGGTGCTCCCTCTCCTCGCGGGCCAGCGCCGCCGCCATGCCCTGCGCCGCCGCCTCCAGCGCCGCCTCGACGGCCAGGGCCGCGGCCAGGGCCGCGGACGGGCTCGCCACGCGGCGGCGCCCGTCGGAGAGCTCCTGCCAGGCGAGCTCCGGCAGCACCCGGCGGACCGCGACGGCCGTCCTCGCGATCGGGCCGCCGTCCTCCGCCGCCGCCGTCAGCGGCGCGAAGGGGAGGGACGAGGGAGGCCGCGGCGGCGCCCGCCCGAGCTTGACGAGGGCGTCGGAGGAAGGGCAGCGGGTGCTCGACGGGGCGACGACGCGGTGGACGCCGTTGAAGCAGACGGCGAGCGAGGACGAGGCGCAGGCCGAGAGCGCGTCGGCCGGGGCCGAGAGCAGCCTCGCGCCAACGACTCGGACCTTGTCACCAGCGACCGGGCCCGCGCTCGGAGACGAAGATAATTGAGCGCAGAGCGGCGGGTCGCAGAGGGCCCTGACGGAGTACCACCCGTCGGTGAGCTCGAGGGAGAAGGACGCTTCGGGTTCGGACCCGGAGAGCGGGGACGTGGTCGTCGTCGCCGCCGGCGTCGTCGTCGCCCCCGCTGCCACTGCTGCCGCCGCGCTCTGGCCCCCTCCTCCCCCGCCGAAACCTCCGCGGATCACCCTCGCGACCCTGAACACGGCCGCGGAGCCCGCCGCGGCGTCCCCCTCCAGCACCCTCGCCAGGTGCGACCGATGGCCGCGGCCGAGCTCCCGCTCGCAGCGGTACAGCAGCGAGTCCAGCACCACAGGCGCAACGAGACAGGCGCCGCCGAGCGAGACCGGGAATGCCCTCTCCAGCGCGGCGAGCTTCCAGACGATCCAGCGGAGGTGGTTGCGGACCCAGGGCAGGGAGCAGAGCTTCGGGTCGGCGCCGCGGGAGAGCAGGGCGGCGCGGAAGTCGGCGGCGTCGAGGCGCTTCTTGCAGGGTCTCGGTTTCGGTTTTGTCGCCGCTTCGCTGCCCTTCTCCTCCTCGTCGTCATCCTCCTCGCCCTCGCTCTCGACCTCCGGGACCAGGAACTCCGCCGCGGCCACCGAGTCTATCGCCGCGACCTGCGGCGAGACGTATCCTGTCGGCAGGCACGGCGTCGGCGGCGGGTTCAAGGGGTCGTTCGCGAAGGCCGCGGCGGCGAGCCTGGCAGCGAGCGTGCCGCCGGCGATGGGGTGGAGCGGTGCCCTTCGGCAGCCGCCGGAAGAGGGAGGGAGCGGAGGAGCAGCGGGAGGAGGAGGAGGAGGAGGAGGAGGAGGAGGGGCGAGCTCGCTGCTGACGACCGCCGCCGCTGCCGCCCGCGCTCGCTTCTGCTGCCTCGGCTCCTCTTCCCGTTGTTCGCCGTTTTCGTTGTTTTCGTCGCCTCCGTCGTTCTTGGAGGAAAGGGCGGCAGCGGGGAGGGCGGCAGCGCGAGCAGCAGCCGCAGCGGCGGTGGCTCCTCCGCCTTCTTCTCCTTCATCCTCTCGTGGCTGCAGCTCCGGCGGCGACTCCCTCGGCCGGACGACGCCGCAGCAGGAGGAGGCGAGAGCAGCAGCAGCAGCAACAGCGGAAGCGGCGGCAGCAGCGGCAGAAGCGGTAGAGCCGAAGTTGTTGCTGTTGTTGTTGCTGTTGCGGAGGCTCGTCGCGTCCGCGAGGGGAGGCCTCTCGGCGACGGCAGCGGCAGCAGCTGGATCAGCGGCGGGAGCAGCGGGAGCAGCAGCGGGAGGAGGCGAAGAGGCGGCGGCAGCCAGAGGCACCTCGTCCTCGTTCGCCCTGGCGCTGCCACTGCCTCCGGTCCCGGCGCTCTCGGCCGCCGCCGCCGCAGCAGCAGCAGCAGCAGCCGCAGCAGCCGCCGCCGGAGCCTCTTCTCCTCCTTCCTCCCCCGCTTGCTCCTCCTCCTCGAGCCGCAAGAGCGCCCTGGACCTCTCGAGGGACTTCGGGTCTACGCTGATGGAGGCCCCCCTGGCGGTGGCGAAGCCGGAGAAGAAGGGTGCCGGTGCCACCGCCTCGGGCTCGGGCGGCGGCGGCGGTGCGGCAGCCTCTTGCTGCTGCTGCTGCTCCGCTCCTCCCTCCTGCTCCTGCTCTCCCTGCCCCTCTCGCTCTCGCTCGCCGCCAAGGAGCCCGTCGGCGCCCAGGAGGGCCCTCGCCCGCTCCGAGGCAGCCGCAGACGCGGCGGAGATGCCCCTCCCTGAGGCGAAGGAGAAGAAGCTGCCCCCGGGAGGAGCGAGCGGCGGCGGCGCGGCAGCCTCTCGCTGCTCCTCTGCTCCTCCTCCCTCTCCCCCCGCTTCTTCTTCTCCGCCAAGGAGCCCGTCGGTGCCCAGCAGGGCCATCGCGCGAGCGGAGGCCGCCGCGGAGATGGAGACGATTTTGCCGGAGGCGAGCGAGAAGATTCCGCCAGCGGCGGGAGCAAGAGAAGGGGCGCCGCCTTCGGTCGCCGCCGCCGCCGCCGCCGCTCCCTCGTCCTCCTGTCGCCCTTCTCCTCCGCCAAACAGCCCCGCCCCTTCGTCCCCGAACAGGGCTCTCGCCCTCGCCGCGGCCGTGGCGGAGACGGCGACGGGGCCTCCCTTCCCGGAGGCGAGCGAGAAGATACCGGCGGGGCCCGCGGGAACGGGGGAGGGAGCGGAGGCGGGGAGGTCGGTGGGGTTCCGCGCCGCCGTTGCCGCCCCCGTTCCCTGCTGCTGCTGCTGTCTCTGCTGTTGCCACTGCTGCAGCTGCTGCAGCTGCTGATGCTGATGCTGCTGCTGATGCTGCCGCTGCTGCTGCTGCCGCTGCTGCTGCTGCCGCCGCTGCTGCTGCCGCTGCTGCTGCCACTGCTGCTGCTGCTGCTGCCACTGAAACTGCTGCTGCCGCTGAAACTGCTCTTGCTGCTGCCGCTGCCCGTGCTGCGGCTGCTGCTCCCGGGTCTGGACCCGAGGCTGCGAGCGGGGCTGCGACTGCTGCGAGAGGGGGTCCTGGCTCGTGCAGTAGTCGAACTGCTGCGGCTGCGGCTGGTGGGCGGGGGGGTGCCGCCGCTGTTGCAGCTGCTGTTGCTGCTGCTCGGGGAAGCGCGGCGGCGGCGCGGGCAGGAGAGGAGCTCGGGCGGCGGCGGCGGTGGCCCCTCCTGCTCCGAGCGCTCGCTCCAACAGCGCGAGCTCCGCCGCCGCGGCTTCGCCGTCGTCTTCTCCTCCTCCTTCCCCTTCGGCGGTCGAGCCGGCGAAGACACCGACAGCGCGGCGGCGGGCGGGAGGAGGGGCAGGAGCTGAGGGAGGAGGCAGCGGTTGCGAGGGAGGAGGGGGCGAAGGAGGAGGAGCCTGCTGCTGCTGCGGAGACGCGGCCTCGGCCTCTATCGTTGCTCTTATTGCTGCTTCTGATGCTGTTGCTGCCTCTGCCGCTACTGCCTCTGCCGCTGCTGCCTCTGCCGCTGCTGCCTCTGCCGCTGCTGCCTCTGCAGCTGCTTCGGCGCCTGGCCGCTCTGTCGTCGCGTGCCGCGAGCCTGTTTGTTTTTGAAAAGAGAGAAGGGAGAGAGGAGAAGCTTTCGTAAAAACGAGGTTCGCCTTTGACGAAAGGAAGAAAAAACTCAACGTCAATCAAAACTCTCTACCTTGCTCCAGCAGCGCTTCAATGCACGCCGCGGCGGACAGAGGCGCGCCGCGGCTGCTGCTCCCGGGTGGCGACGGCGGCGAGGGAGAGACGTGCGGGGAGAGCAGCAGCAGGGGAGGAGCGGGAGGAGGAGGGGGAGGAGGAGGAGGGGGCACGGCCGCGGCAGCAGTGAGCTGGAGAGGGGGCCGCATGCGTCGGCCTCCGTTGCGGTTCGTAGGCGCGACGGGGTTCCTCATGCCGCCCCTCGCTCCTTGTCCCCGGTCTCGTCGGGGCTCCCTTTGGACCTGCGGCTCTGATGACTCGAGAGAGTCCCGCCGGGACGACATTTGGGGTCGGAAGAGAGGCGTGCCGAGGAGGGGCGAGGGGAGGAGGAGGCGAGCGAGTGGGAAAATGTCGAGCGAAGAGGAAGAAAAAAGGCTCTCTCGCTCGCGCGCGCTTTCTCCCGCTCGCTCCTCTTCTCCAATGCTGGCGTAGGAGCTGATCTAAGACGCCAGGCTGCTGCCCGAGGACAGGCCGCGAGGGGAGGAGGCAGAGAGAGGGGAGCGAGGGAGCATCGTGTTCTGTCTTTTTTCTGGGCCGTGCAGTCGATGAAACTGAAAAGAGGAAATGAGAAGAGCAAAACAAAAAATCAGCCCGCGGCAATCATCAAATTTCTCTCTCGTTCGCGCCGACAAAATACGTCGAAATCTCCCATCCCTGCTCCTGGTTCGGGGAGCAAAAACCATGGCTCAGAGCGCGACCTGCTGCGCGTCTCCAGTCGCGGGGATTCTCCTCAACGCTTCCTTCCGCCTCGAAGGAACGACAGGCGCGAAAAGCTCCCCGATTCCAAACGGCGAGTCGGCGAAACAAACGCCGATTCCTCGGACTTCAAAGTCGACGGCAGTTTCGCTCGTTTCGGCGAACCCTCACCTGACACCTCTTCAGGCTGCTGCCGGCTGCTGCGTGTCGTCGCCCTCTCCTTCACCCTCCGCCGAGGACCTCGAGACGCCGCCGCTGGCCCACGTCACGAAAGGAGAGAGAGAAGAAGACAGCGAAAGCGAAAACTTGACAGCGCTGCTCGCCAGGGTTTCTCGGCCGCCCCCGTTCCCCTTTGGAGGCGATGACCGAAACAACGGAGGAGGAGGAGGAGCAGAAGAAGAGGAGGAGGAGGAGGAGGAGGAGCAAGAGCGAGAGGAGCGAGAGAGAGAGAGAGAGCTGCCGGAACCGGCCAATGCCGGAAACGACGACGAAGCCAGCGGCAGCAGCTCCATCCAAGCGGCCCTGAGCTCGCTCGCCCTCGTCGAGGAAGCGTGAGAATTCTGTGAGTCTATTTTCTACTGAAATTTTCAAAGTGACAAAAAGGCTGGAAAATATTTTTAATTTTAAAAAGAGAAAAAGAGGAAAGAAAACTGCTGCTGCTGCTGCTTGTAATTAAGTTTTCTGTACACGATTTTGATCTATATAATGCGTGCGTCGTTTTCCGAAAGACTGGTGCAAATAAGTGATGGGAGGTCCAAAAAAGAAAAGGAAAATGGGGGGGACAAAGGACAGAACGGAAGAACAAGAAAGAAAGAAGGGAGGAAAAAAGAGAAAAAAGAATTAGCTACTTCTCGCTCCCAGCCGCGAACCTCGCCGCGCCCCTCTCGAGGGCAGGCCTGACCTCCGCCGGGATCCTGACCACCTTGAAGTCGTTATCGACAGTCGCGCAGATGACCTCGGAGAACTGTTTTTTTTGTTCAGAAACCGTTTCGAGAGGGGAAAAGAGGTCGAGAGGGGAAAAGAGGTCGAGAGGGAAAACAAAAGTGTGTAAGTTTTGTCTTCCTCTTCGGGAGGAAAGAAGGAAAAAAACTTCCTTTCCGTCCACCTCCCTCCGAAACTTCCCCCGAGACCGCGAACGAACAACTCACCGCCACCACCGCGTCGTCGGCCCTCCTCCTCACCGCCTCTGCAAGAACCACCTGCGACCTCGACACGCCCCTGACGGCGCTCGTCGCGTAGAAGGCGTCCGAGAGCCGGAGCGGCACGCGATACGTCGTCGAGACTTTGACGGTGACGGAGTTGACCCCGCGGGACTGCCAGACGTTGATCGGGACCCCGAGCTCGGCCATGTAGCGGTAGCGGGCGGCGTACCTGAATTGTTGATTTTGGGTGAGGGTCGGTAGGTGAAGTCGGGAACGGAGGGAAAAGAAAGTGAGCAAGAAAAAGAAAATCGCGAACTTCTAAAGCTGGAAAAAAAACTCTTCTCTCTTTCTCTCTTTCTCTCCTCATGCTCACATGAAAGTGTTGTAGTAGGTGTTGTTCACCACGCCGAACTCGTCGATCTCGTGCGGCCTGGGGCTCATGGCCACGCGGAAGGAGCCGTCGCGGTGCCAGCCGTCGCGGGAGGTGTCGGCGTCGAAGGCGAAGACGGAGGGGGTCGCGTCAGCGGCGGCGGAGACCTCCTCGGCTTCGGCGGCGGCGGCGGAGACCTCGGCTTCGGCGGCGGCGGCGACGTGCGCGCGGGAGGGGAGGACGGCCGCGGGCGCGGGCCTGAGGACGACGCTGGCCGTTCCAGGAGCAGCTCCGACGATAGCGGGAGCGGGAGCGGGAGCGGGGGCGGGAGCGGGAGCGACTGCGGCTGTGGCTGCGGCTGCAGCGCTGGCGCCGTTGGCCGGGGCGGCGTGCGGGAGGGTGGTCGCGGGGTCGCTGCTGGTTATTGTTTTTTTTCGAGTTTTCGAGGTTTTTTGGCGGGAGACTGAAATGAGGGAGACGAAGAAAAACAGTTGGAAATGAAAAAAGATGGCCTCGATGGGTTGGCACGCTTCGCGATTTCACTGCAATCGAGACCCCGCTGTGCGTCCTCTGGGATGTCAGGAAAGGTTCTCGCGCGAAAAAGACGGGATCTTCCTCCTCCACACGCGGACAGAGACAGACGAGACGCACCGTTTCGAAGATCGTCCCAACATTGACGTCATCGCTCGTCGTCGCGGAGCCTTTACAACGGCCGCGATGGAGACCGCGCGGCCCGTCGTCCGAGCAGTTCCCGGGATCGAGCCTGCGCGCCGCATCGAAAGCATGGTTCTGACGTTGTTGCTCCTCTCTCTCGAGAAGTTTGCTGGAGTGAGCTTTGGAGAGGCGAAGCAGCAGTCAGGGAGCGAGAACTGGTTGAGAGAGGGAGTAGAACAACGTTTGAATTTTGCCGATCGCGCTTGTGACACTCTTCAAATCATTTGAAGCCAAATGCAGGCGCAAGAGAACCAATCGCCGCCGCCCCAATGGTCTACCTCTGCGACTTTGCGTGCTGGAGGCCGCCGCCATCACACGCTGCGCCCATTCAGCGCCTGCCCTGGGGCGCCGAATTCGACGCGGGATCGAGCGAGGAGGTCCTCAAAAAGCACCCCGCCGTGAGTCGCGGTTCTTTTTTTTTGGCGGCAATCGATGAGCTCGCTTCCCTTTTTTCTTTTTTTCAACCTCGACCTCTCGATCTTTCTCTCTCTCTCTCTCTCGACCTCAACCCGGGGGAAGGAAGCGCTTTCTCTCTCCGCCGCAGCCGCCGCTCTCTCTGAAGCGTAGCGAGCTTTGAGCAACGACAATGAAAAAACAGAGCAGCGGCGCTCACCACTCTCACTACACTTTCTCTCTTTCAAAAAAAAAAAACTAAAACGAAAGCTCGGAGACCCGACCTGCCTCGCCCACCTCCGCGCCGCGCACGAGGCCTCGGGCTCGCTCTCGGCCTTCGGCTTCCCCGGTTTCACCGAGCTCGGCCCTCTACCATGGAAGCGGGCCCCGGACGACAGCTATGAGGCGTGCCTCAGGGAGATGAGGACCTCCTTCGGCGGCGCGCTGCAGCTGCTGCTCTCGCAGTCGGGGCTGCGGCCCGGCGACATCGACATCCTGGTGACGAATTCCTCGATCTTCGCTCCGACGCCGTCACTCTCCTCGATGCTCGTCAATGACTTCAAGCTGAAGCCCTCTGTCTCGACCCTCAGCGTCGCAGGGATGGGCTGCTCGTTCGGCGTTTTGGGGATAGGCGCGCTCCGAGACCTGATGCGCGGCCACGAAAAGGCCCGCAGGGGCAGGACCGTCAACGCTGTGTTTGTGACGGGGGAGTGCATAACGGCCGGCTTCTACCTGGGAAAGGACCCAATGATGCTCGCGTCGACAAGCCTGGTGAGGCAGGGCGCTGCCGCGGTGTGGCTGAGCACCAAGAGCTCGTTCTCGCTCGAAGGCGGCGAAGGCAACGAAAAGGGAGGAGAGAAAGCGGAGGGTCGAAGGCCCTTTTCGAAGAAGAACAAGCGCACAGTAGTCCGGGCCAAGTACAGGCTGCAGCACTTTGTCAAGACGCACAACGGCGCCGACGACGTCGCTTACGGGTCCATGGGCATGCGCAGTGATGGCCACACCAGCAGGAGAAAGGGCGGAGACGGCGGCGGCGACGAGCAGCAGCAGCAGCCGGAGCGGCGCGCCATGTACTTTTCGGGGGACATCCCTCGCGTCGCCTCCAGGGCGATCGACGCGGTCCTCCGCGGCGTGGCCCCGAGGCTGCTGTCCCCGAGGCAGCTCGTGCAGGCGCTGCTGCGGATGCGCAGGGAGAAGAGGCAGAAGAGGGAAGAGGAGAAGAGGCAGAAAGAAGAAGACAAGGAAGACGAGGAGAGGAAGGAGGGGAACGGGGTGCCAACCCCTCGCCGCCGCCGCCGCGCTCCCCGCTCCCCCTCCTCCTCGTCGTCGTCCTCGCCCGGCTTCTCCTTCGCCTCCTGCTGCGACCACTTCGCCCTCCACCCCGGCGTCCACTCCATGCTCGTCGCCTTCATGAAGGGGATGCGCCTGCCGGTCTCCAAAGCGATGCCGTCGTTCGCCGCTCTGAGGGACTACGGCAACCTCGGTTCGGCGTCGACGTGGTACGTCCTCGCCAACCTCGAAGCCGTCGGCGCAGGGATCCGCAGAGGGGAGCGGGTCCTGCAGCTTGGCGTGGGATCGGGGGTGAAGGCAGGGGCCTGCGTCTGGAAGGCCTTGCGCGCCATCAGGAGCGTCGACCACGCCGCGTGGAGGCACCTGAACGGAATTCCCGTCGAGGAGCGGGACCTGCCTCTGGCGGTGCCCGACGTGCTGGCGCAGGAGGCGGCGAAAGCTGCCGCCGGCGGCGAAAGCGGCAACGACGCCCTCGACGCAGCGACGGCGCTCGTCTCGCAGGCCGAGAAGCTCGTCCCCGCCGCCGCCGAGGAGCGCGCCGGCGCCCCGCGGGGGGCCGCCCGGTCCAGGAGGCACGCGCTGCCCGAGGTGAGGGCCGAGGCGAGGGAGCGGGCGGCGGCGTTGGCGAGGGAGCTGGACGAGCTGCACCTCGCGAGGAGGAGGGAGGCGGGGGAGGAGGAGAAGGCGGCGCGGCAGCTGCTGAGGAGCGACGATCGAGAGGCCGCCGCCGCCGCTGCGAAGGAAAGTTGACGTTGCGTAAGAAGGCTCCTTTTTCAACGTTTCATTGAGATGAAATGATGAAGAACGGGGGAAGAAGGGAAAGAGAAACAAAAAATGAACTCGAGGGGAGTGTTTTTTCCTTGCCCACGAAGGAGGGAATGAAGAAAGGGGATGAGTGATGTTGTTTTTGTTCCTAAAAAAGTCCTAATAGCGATTGAAAAAGGAATTGTGTGCGTGGAGTGGAGTGGGTGCGTGTGGTGGTGGGGGGGGGGGGGGGGAAGAAGAACGAAAGCGTGAAACGAATAACGGCAAAACAAAAACAAAACTCGAAAACAAATCTCCTCTCTCCCTCTCTCTCTCTCTCTCTCTCCCTCTCTCTCTCTCTCTCTCTCTCTCTCTCTCT
>Ga0210003_1001840_pt1 | contig 18328 bp, 15 predicted proteins | sample LantaG_FD_182804 | JGI IMG/M metagenome (GOLD analysis project Ga0210003, IMG submission 182804) | Deep subsurface microbial communities from Baltic Sea to uncover new lineages of life (NeLLi) - Landsort_02402 metaG (SPAdes) (version 2) | ecosystem: Environmental > Aquatic > Marine > Oceanic >...
GAGAAGTTTGCTCAGTCGTATATCCTTCACAGGAATGCGACTGAAGCAGCTAAGTCAGCAGGATACTCAGCAGCGTCAGCAGCCAACCAAGGCTACAGGCTTATCAATAATGAGGAGGTTGCTGAACGAGTAAGAGAACTAGAGAATGAACTAGTAACTAATGTAGATGTTATTGAAGAGATTGAAAATCAATATACATTTGCAAGAGCCAACGGTCATACCAACAGCGCACTAAAAGCTCTTGAGTTGTTGTCTAGGATCAGGGGTAATAACTCTGACATGGATGGAGTGCTTGATGAGAAGTCTTTAGAGGATGGTATAGTACAATGTTTAAACATCTTAGGTCCAGATAAGGTATATACCCTGCTAAACAAGTGTGATTTCATGGAGGATGAAGAAGAAGAAGCTATAGAGGTGGTAGAAGAAGAGGAAGACACCACTGAGATAGACTAAATCAACGCTAGGTGGGGTAGAAGGCCCGTACAGCAACATTAGTACCTCTGGGGTAGGACAGGTTACAAACTACCCTAGATGGCTACTCAGTGAGGCTATACGGGCCTATTTTTTTCTCATTTTACTAAGAGGATTCTCCAATGCGTTCTTGATATTTAATTCAACCTTCTCTGTTAGAGTTTTCATTTTATTTTGTAGTGAATCATCAAGACTATCCATACGAGAGTTGATCCTATCCCTTAGTGTACTATTACGATCATTCTCTTTGTCTATCATAGAGCGAACAGAATCCTGCACGTTCTTAGTTCTTTTTTCGGTGGCATCTATTAGGCGTTCTATTCTTACGATGTCCTGCTTGAGATCATTTTTAATATCTCTTGAGTAATCTCTAGCTTCATCAGAAGATTTCTTTAGACCAATCATTTCTTTATGTAATACAGCAAGCTTCTTATCTATACCTGACAGGTCAGGCTTAACATACTTTTCTATTTTAGAGCGCATGTTCATGTAGTCTTTATAAAATTCAAAGCCAAAAAAAAGTCCACTGCCAATTGTCCCCAATAGTGGCACCAGAAGAAGCAGCTTACTACCTCCTAGCTTTATACCCTTGTATTCTATTTCTGCCATTGACTGTCTACCATTTGTGAGTGCATTTGATTACTACCTCCAAACATTAAATATTGAGCTACGTTATTTGTCTGTATTGAACCATCATCTAGTCTTACTCCACTAAAGAAACCGGGAGTATCTTGTAAAGTTACTTGAGTATCAAAGAAATTTTTACTACTACCAAGGATGCCCATCACAGCCAGTGTTCTTATCTGATTAGTTGAGTCATACTTACCCTTATCACCCATCCTATTCATAATTTTCTTTACAACTTTATTACGTACCTTCTGAGCAACAGACTTCTTAACTTCAGCTTTTGTTTTTGGTTGTTCTTCAGGTTCAGAGACATCCTCTCTTGTTGTCTCAGGTTCCGGTTGTGGTTCGCTAACCTCTACCTCTACTTCTTGCTGTACTTCTACCTCTACTTCTTGCTGTACTTCTACTTCTTCTACTGTGGTTGTTTCTACAGGCTCAACTGATACACTGTCTAAGTCTACATTTTGAATTTCTTCTACTGTAACTACAGTAGCTACTTGTATTTCCTGTTGTACCTCTACCTCTACTTCTTGCTGTGCTTCTACTATAGTTGTTTCTACAGGTTCAACTGATACACTGTTTAATTCTATAGTTTCAATTTCTTCTATTGTAGTTACAGCAGATAGTTGTTGCTCTTGTACAGATTGAATTGCAATATCTTGTACTTCTACAGTCTGGATATTTTCTTGCGAATCAATAATATTAAGTACTTCTGATTCTAGGTGACTAATAAGATTAAAGGTTGAGGTAAGAAATGGATTTGAAAAACTAGGACCATAGTATGAGTTTGGGAACCCCGCATCTATACCAAAGAGTTCAAACTGTCCCTGTAAATCTATGAAATTATTTTCTGGTATTGTCTGAGAGAATGAAAAGGAACGTAGACCTGTAAAATCTAACTCTACTTTATGTTCAAATTTATGTACGACACTGGTTGAATCTAGCAGTGTAACTGTAAGATTAAATATATCTCTACAGTCAGAGTTTTGCATAGTATTGCCGTCAACACATGATGGTAAGACAGAGTTACTTGAATGTGATTTAACATCTACACCATAGTTCATATCAAATCCTTTATTGATTTGATCTGTAGTCATCTTGTTTTTAAAATCAAAGGTGCTAGTATAAGTACCACCCGGACCTTGTTTACCTGCTGTACAAAAATTACCAGAAGAACAACCTCTACCGCCTCCTGTATTTGTACCACCAGATGTAGTAAAGTCACTCATATTAGGTAGGTAATTAGAGGTAGTCTCTGTATCTAAATTTTCTGTGTAAGCTTTTAAAGAAAACAAACACAAGCCTAGTATAAGAAACCACTTAGTCATTAGACTAGCTATCTTCTGGATCAATAGGATAATCATCTTCTGTATTTGAAGAGTAGTCCTCAACTTTTTCTTTTATGATTAAGATACTGGTACCTTCTGGAGCATCCTTTGGGTTAGCTACCCATGCTATCTTTGCTTCATTACCTATCTTACCTTTATAGGGGCAGGGAGTACCAGCCATCCACATAGCATCAAATACTCTTTTATCTGAGCACAGAAGACTAACCCCTGCAACTTTCATGCCCATCCCATACAAAGTTCGGCTTAATTTAAGTAGCTCACACGTGCTATCTGAAATTGTAATACCAGTTGAGATACCAAATATCTGAGTCTGTATTGCTGAACTCATAGCACTCTTACATACATCAGTATTGTTAACTACTATGGAGGGTGAAGAAGCGGTGGGTGGTGTCTTGTCGGTGGATACTACTGTAGAAGTTACAGTATTAGTGTCTGCTGCATACCCTACAGTAGTAAAGCATACCACTAATAGTAGTATACAGAAAATATTTCTCATAGTATTCCCTTTATTTGTAACTCCATATCCAAGGTCTAGGAGTTTCGTGAGTATCTTCTAAGTCATCTAGGTGTATAAATCTTTTTTCATGTGGACCTCTTTGAGCCACACCAATGCCTGTCATGCCACACTCCAATGCTAATCGCACTAGTCGCAGGGCATCTTTACCTAATACCAAGACATCAACAGCCCTGCCTTTGATATGTGCTGAGTATCTGCTTCCACCTATAGCTACGTTATGTGCGGGGTGCCTATAAGCTGAAGTAATAATCATAGGAGTGTTATATTTTTTTCTTAGTTCTTCTAGTTTCAACATGAAATTATCGTTCATGTCGCACTCTCCAGTGCCTCTACAACGAAGTTCTTTCTCTGTAAAATATTCTGAGTTGATAGACATTACTTTATTATTCTCTCCATTAAGTTATCTAGTTTAATTTCTAAACGATCAAAGCGATCCATGATCTGTTTTAAGTCTCTCTCTACATCACTTTTTAAAGCGTACTCTCTAGCTATATCTTCTCTAGTTCTACTGAGTAGCTTACGGTTGTCATCTATCTTGACGTTGACACCCCTGACCCACCATATGAAAGAGCCACAGGCTAGGCTTAGTATAGCATTCCATATCATACTTACAGAGGCATCCATTATTTAGTTCCTTGTTGTTGTGGGTTTAAATCTTCAACTAAATATTGTCGATATAGATTTATTATTTCTTTAAAAGCTTCATCAACAGGTGGGCTAGTACCTGTTTCTTTTTTAGTATCCCGTGCCCATTTTTTTATATCTTGTATATTAGGTTCTTTTGGTAAAAACTTACCTTTTATTATTCTCATAAGTAAGTTTCTATCTAGTCTATCTTGAAATAAACCACCTCTAGTTATAACCCTTGTTATTGAGGCTGGTCCCGGTACTACTGTCTTACCATCTACTTTTTTAGATGCAGCAGCTTTATACTGTTGTACTAAATTATTAACATCTCTAGCATAACTATAGCTATCTTCTAATGACTTTCTATATCCATCTACAAGTTCTTGTACAGTTGTTATCCCTCTATTTTGATAGACATCTTTAAAGCTACGAATAGCATCTCTCTTATCTCTTTCAAGTGCTTTAAGTTTTAATGGAAATATTGTATTAAGATCATACGCTTCTGGTTTAATACCAGCTAATCCTGTAAGCTGATCTTGCAAATATTTTTTAGTTCCTGTTTTACCTTTCTTAATACCATATCTATCAATTAGTGAAGGCTCTGCATCAAGCCCCTCCATTCCAACTAAATCTTTAGGACGTTTTACTCCTTCTGGTTTAGATAAATCAGCAGATATATATATATCTCTAGCTGATTTAATACCACCCGGTTCAAATGCTTTATAAATTTCACCTGCTGTTGTTTTAAGATAATCTAAACTACTATCTTTATCTTTATAAATTGGTTGTCCATACTCATTTTGATTTTGATATATATTACTTATAGCTGAAGCTACCATTGATGGAGAAAAAGTATCTATAATCGGTTTTACTATACCATCTATAGATGCTTTTTTTAAAGCACCGTCAACATTTTCTCCTTCATTTAAAGCTCTTACTGCTGCTGTAATCATATCACTACCAGCAGCCCAAGGATTAATATAACTTAAATTAATTCTACGACCTTTTCCGTTTTGATCTGTACCGAAATTAAGATAGTTATTACCTCTACTATAGTCCGTACTTAAAATTCTTTCCATGCCTTCTGATTTAGAATATCCTGTATCTTTTACAGACTTATCCATTCCCATTAAATAAGCAGAGGTTGCTGTTAATGCTGGAACAAAACCTATAGTTGCTATTGCCGATCCTAATCTTTTTCTTCCCTCATTCCTTTGATGCTGTCCTTTTAATAAACCTGTCGGGTTGCCATTTTGATCAACAGCTTGCTCACCTTTTTGCATTATTTCTGAACCATCTCTCATATCATTATAAGCATTCTTTATAATATTTTTAGATGTTCTAGCTATTTCAGTTTTAAACGCTAAGAAATCCGCTAAAGGTAGTCGTCTAAATTTCTTTACTAATATAGGAACATTAGCATAGTTTTGCATATGATCTCCAACAAGTCTTGCAGCTTCTTCATCAAGTCTTGTTATAGGTACTTCTGCTCCTGTAGATGTACGAATAGTTCTTACCACGTCATCAGGATTAATTCCTTTATCAAGTAAAGTTTGACGTTGCATATCTCTTTCATTTAAGAAAGCAAATTGTTTCCATACATCATCCATGCCTTGATATAATTTAACAGCACTTGTATTAAATTTTTTAGCATGTTTAGTTAGTTGTTCACCACTCTTATAAAGAGGAGATTGAAATGTAAAAAAATCTTTATTAGATGCGTCAGCCAATGCACCTTTTAAAGCATTAAAATCTGTACCACTTTGAATAAATCCTAAAGCTAATCCTTTAGACATCATTTTTTCTAATTCTTCATTACCAGAATCAGATGATAATGCTTTAGCAATATCTATTATTCCCCCTAGTTTACTAGGCTTCATATATCCTGCACCTAAAGCCATCATACCAGAACCCATAAAGTTCCGTATTACTGCTGATGGACTATATACAGTTTTAGCTGCTCTAGCATATCCTTGAAATTGTAAATAATTACGAAAAATATTTCTTTTAATTGGCGAAAGTTCGTTATTCATTCTAATAGCTTCAGCTACTTCAGGATACGCTTCATAACCCCCAAGAGGTTTATTAATTCCTGATTCTGTTTCAAGTATTTGAAGTGTTCTTATTCTTAGTTCTTCATCACTATAATTATTTTTAAGAGCCTCTTCATTTAATTCTTTTATTCTTTGAATTGAAGTATCCTGATTTCCCGCATCTGGTAATACACTTCTTAAAGATGCAGTCATGTCTGATGAACCTGTTTTATATTTTGCGGCTCCTGCTATCTCACTAAGGTCTATTAATCTACTAACTTCTTTTTCATAGTTATAAGTTTCAATAGTAGTAAATAATCTATTAACTGTGTTAGCATAGTTTGTAAAAGGATCATCGTATTCTCCTAGTAACAATCTAATTTGTTTAGGAATATCTTGTCTACGAGTTAGTATTTTAGCTGCTGCTTTTGCTGTTGTAGAATCTCTATCAAGAATATTAAAAATAGAAGCTTGATCTGGAACAGCTAATATATCATCTAAGTCTCTTTGTACTGTAGCTTCATTTACTTTCGTTTCTAAATATTGTTGATACCTTGGTCCTGATTCTGGATATAACGGTCTTTCTTGAGGTGCAGAACCAACTCGTCCTCCATCTTCCCATTCATCAAATAATCTTTTATTCTCTTTTTCTATATCTGAATTTTGTTTCTTTACACCTTTGTTATGTCGTATTATCTGTCTATTACGAATTAAATCACCAGCGTCATTTAGAATTTTTTGACCACCATCAGTACTTTTAAGTTTATTTCTCCAAGCTACGGGATCAGCAAAAAATTCATACTGTCTTGTGATATATAGTTCACCATCTCCATCCATAGACTTTGTAATTTTAGCTTCTAACTCTTGACCTTCTTTTGAAGTCTTATCAATAACACCACTATTTAATAAGTCATCTTGTAAATTACGAATGTTTGTTCTCATTTGCTGTAACTCTGTTACAACATTATTTAACCCTCTTGAATTTAAAGCAGCTACTGCTCCTGAATCTGCTATCAAAGCTTTATTCATAAGACTTAACTCACCATCAGATAAATCTTTAAAACTTTTAATTCCATAATCTTTTAGAACAGCTTTTTCTAATCGTTTATAACTCTGCTGAATATTGTTCTCAATAGTTCTACTAGTATTTCCTTTTCTTGTTTGAGCATTTTTAAAAGCTTGCCCTAATCCACTATCATCATATAGATTACGTTTTATTTTAGCAAATACAGTTTCAGTTTTAGTTCTTCCATCTGATAATTTAATATCTTCTTTATTTGGCTGGTAAGTTTTTGTACCTACAAATTGATTCTTTCTATTACCTACTTGTCGTACTTCTATTCCCTCTGCACTATAAATATTTTTAAGAGTTTTAATATTATCGTTTGTTAAATTACCTTTAGGTATATTAATTTCAATTGTACCATTAAGTTTTAATTCTTTTTGATTTTCAACTGCACGTTCTGTTACATTACTTTCAAACGAAGCATCGTTATCATTTTTAAGAATACTTTGTTCAACAACTTTATCTTTTAAAACAATTGGAGCAGCTTGTTCACCTACTTTACCTAATGCTCGGCTACGTCCTATTCTCTCTGTACCTGTAGGTAAATATCTACCAGCAACACCACCTAGTACACCACCTGCTAGTGTACCTATAGCAATATTAAGTAAATCAACTTCATCTTTTTTATCAACACCTACTTCTAAAGCTTCTCTTGCTCCTGAAAAACCACCGCCCCAACTAGCACCTGCAATAGAACCTGTTATTTTTTGACTCTTACCTACATTTTTTGCAGCTTCTTTTCTAGCTTTCTTTAAAACTTCTTTTGTAACTTCTTTAGCTATACCTGTCTTGGCAAATTCTTTAGCAGTTTTTTTACTTGTTTGGGTGGCTATCTCATCACCAAGTTGTTTTTTAAAATCAAAGCGACCAAGTAATTCTTTTAATCCTTTTTTTGCTGCTCCTTTACCTGCAACTTTAGCTACAACACCAAGACCAGCTGTACCAACCGCACCTACATATGTTAAAGGATCAGCAAAAGTATTACCTACTGCTCTTAAAAAAGTACCAAAATCACTATTAGTTCTATCATAAGTATCTAATGATTGTATCCAAGCTTTCTTAACATCATCAGACATATTAGATGTATCGTAAGCAGTAGTACCTAAGTTAGTTAAGTTATTAGCTAAAGATGAATGGCGATCTTTAAACCAATCTGAAAGTTCTTTATTAGAACCTTTAAACTTTTTACCTTTATTCTCGTAGTTATAAATTGTACGAGCTTGTTGTATCCAATCATTCTTACTATCCAAATCATCCATCTCAAATTCTTGATCTGGTACATTAGGATTTGTAGCTACTGGTGTAGCATTAGAATTAAAACTTGCTTCAATTTCTGCTTGTGTAGGTTCATTAGGATTTGTAGTTACTGGTGTAGCATTAGAATTAAAACTTGCTTCAATTTCTGCTTGTGTAGGTTCGTTATCAACACTAGCATTAGAATTAAAACTTGCTTCAATTTCTGCTTGTGTGGGTTCATTATTTAATGCTAATGTATTTATAGTTGCCATAATAGTTTCCTACGTAATTATTTTTCAACCCATTTACCTGTAGTAGAATCTCTTCTATAAGTTACACCGTTTAGTATTGTTGTATCTTCTTTTACACCTGTATCTTTTTTTATACCTATTATTTTTGCCATTCCATTTACTAAAACATTAGTAGCTTCAGACTGTAATCCTGTTTCTTCTCCTTTTCTTTCAGCGTCTACTAATAGTCTATTTATCTTATTTCTCATTCGTGCCGCTTCTTTCGGATCATTACTAACAAGCTCTCCTTTTAAATTTAAAACTTTACCATCTGGTCCTAGTTCAAAAAGTCCAGAAGATACACCTATATTTTTCCAAGTTGCTAAAGCTTCAGATGCTTTATACTTTTTTGATGAGGCGTTAGCTTTAGCTATAGCTGCTTTTACTCTAGCAGTAGCCTTCTCTTCTTCAGAAGTCATCTTTAATTCTTCTTTAGCAGCAGCAATATTTCTTTTACTTTCAGCTGCTGTCTGCGCTCCTAGTATATCAGCAGGTGTTCCAAAAGGTTTAAGATACGCTGCCAGACCTGCCATGAGATTATCTTCTGTCGTTCCTTTAATTTGTGCAACATTCTCAGCTACTGATTTACGTTGAGGTTGATTAGGATCAACAGTAGGTTTAGGTGGAGGTGGGGGTGGAGCAACAGCAGGAGTTTTTTGTGCTGCTAACGCTGCTTGAAGTGCAGCTATTCTATCTTCTGAAGGTCTGTTTATACCTGTTTGAAATTCTACGTCTGCATCCATAAGATCGCCACCTTTTTCTCTATAAAGTATAGGTAATCCTCCTACTTGACCACCACTAGCAGCACCTTTACCAAATAAAGTACCCAGACTAAATCCGCCGGGACTAAAACCACCTCCCTGTCCATAGGTTTTTAAGCCAGACAAACCTAATCCTAGTAAACTTTTACTCATAGATGCTTGTTGTGGTGTTGTTGTTTGAGTATAATTAGGTTGTTTTAATAAAGGATTACCATATATAGAAGATTGATAACGAGCAAGCTGTTGCTCTGGAAAGTCTTTTTCTTCTCTAAATTTAAAGTATGCTTCATCTAAAGCAGACTGTGCTAATGCTTGTTTTTCTGCACCAATATCTTTAAGTAAACCTTGTTCAGCTAAACCAGCAGAGAATATATTTCCACCTGCTGTCGCAACATCACTAGCCATTGTACGTTCTCTTGCTTTTTGATTTGTAAATTGATTCTGTGCATCTTTATAAGCTGCTTGTAATCCTTTAGTCTCTATGTCTGCAAGGAGTCTAGCTTGTAAATCTTCTCGTTCAGCAGATTCTATTGCAGCCCTACTACCAAGACCACTCATACCTCCAGCCCTTACAGCATCAGCTTCAAACTCAGGACGTTTAGTACGTTCATACTGTCGTTGAGCTTGATCTTTCTCTTGATCAATAACAGCCCTTTGATAAGGTGACATAAATTCTTTAGCTGTTTCAGGAGTAAATTTTTCAGCACCTTGTCTAAACGTCTCAAGAGCTTCTTGTTGAAAGGGAACTTGTGTTCCTACTAAAGATTTTAATCCTTCTTGAGAAGCAATCTGTTCAGGTGTAAAACCAGCAATTGTATCTCCAGTATAAGGCTGATATCCTTCACTTAACCGTTGTTGATATAAAGCTTGAGTATCTCTCATAGCTTCATCAACGTAAGGTTTTAACTCTTCAGGAATAGAAGATACTTTAGATGTTACTTCTGGTTTATCCTTATAACCAAAAAGTGATGATAAAAATCCCATTGTTATACCCTTTCAATCATTGGTCGTAATGCAGCTAATCCATTAATTTGATTTGGCTGTTTATCTGTACCGTATGCTTTTTCTCGCACACCTTCTACTACTTGATCCATAACATCTGCTCCTGCATCTGCACTACCATTACCAAGTGCTGACATTGTATGTGCGTCTACTACATATTCATCAGGACTTACAGCTAGTACACCTACCTGATTTCCTGCTTTTCGTTCTACTATTGGCATATAAACATTATCTTCCATGCCATGTCCTCGTCCCGGTACTTGTCCAGAAAATCTACCACCTGCTGCCATAGCTACTAAGCCACCACTTTCTGTTGCAGCTTTTTGATCTTGAGAATATCTTTGCATAGCTAACATAATAGCATTATCTTCAATTGCTTTTTGTTGCAATGCGGCTTGGTTTTCTTGCTCTTCTTTTTTTTCAATTACTTCTTTAACTTCTGGCGATATAGCGTTGTTGACTAAATTAGGTAATCCTATTTCAGTTGCAATCTTTTTTAACATTGTATTTAATGTTTTTGGAGGTTCTACAGGCATTGGCATAGCAGGAGGAGGAGTAGGCATTAGTGGTGCAGCAGGTGCTTCTGCTTCCATTGGCATACTCTCCATACCCATTGCAGGTCTAGGATTATTCTCTTGAGACATAGCCATTAAAGCAGCATCATCTGTTAAAGTATTAGTTTGTGTAGCTCTTTGTATAGCTTGCATTTCAGGTACAGTTGCCATTATTTTACTCTTCCATAATTAGACTGAGCTTTTGTTTGATCTGCCATAAAGTTAGAATCATCTTGAGATTTTATCTTCTTAAATGTTTCCATCTTTTGTGTTAGTAAATACCTAGATGGATCAATAACATTACCTTGATTAAGATTACTCATGTAAGTACTATTATTAATTAATTTATAGTATTCGTTAGGTGTCATTTTTTTCATTAATTTAAACTCTGCCAAGATGTTTCTGCTCCAAGACTTACATATCCTTTATACTTACCACTGCTGGCTGAATATGCAATGTCTCCTTTACGTGGTCTTCCAATGTCTGTCACAGTAACTACTGTATAAATATTAGTAGAGGGTGTTGCATCTACTAGTACATCTCTAGCTTCTAGTTCATTAGTTAAAAGAGCAGACCAAGTTTCTAAAGTCATATATAATTCTCTTAACTCTGTATTACTTATACCATTAAAGCTTGTTGGAAATGTTGGGTATCTTGCCACTATCTTTCCCCATCACCTTGAGCTGCTATTCTGACTGATCCCCATTGCCAGCTAGACCCCTGTGAACTACAAGATACCCTAATTTTTGCTTGCCTCCCCCTTGCTCTAAAATTAATCTTATCTGTCAACTGTGTGACATCAAACTCTTTAGTTATTTCTTCATTACTTTCTGGATACTTCTTAGTAATAATCTTTACTCTTAACTTACCTGTATTTAAATCAAAATCAGGAATTAGTTTATTCATAAATAATATTTTATTACCATCATCTATATCAAAGTCAGCAGACTCAATAAAAGAAGTAATTGTTCTATTGTTTTCTGTAAAGTAATCTGCTGGTTCATTATCAAATAGTTTATTGTTTCCTGTAGATGCACCACTATCATTAAGAGAGACACCAGTAGTAATAGTATTACCGAATACTTCTTTATCTGCAAATGTAGTGAACACTCCTGTACCATATGTCCAGTAGTCATTCTCAGGTGAGTATATTACATAGCTATCACACTCTGTCACTCCTGATTCATTAGAAGCATACAACCATACGATCTCTTTAAATTCTGAATTAACACCTGCATAAATTTTATCTTTAAACTTAACACCTAGTCTATCAAAAATAAACTTACGTACTGTGCAGTCAAGAGTTCTTACTTGACCATCATACCTATAGAAGTTATCATAGCCCATCCAGTAAGAGATACCATTATAATCAACTGCTGCATGAGGAGCTATCAAACCACAGTTAGTACCAGCAGGAGTAAACTTAAAAGTAAAGGGAGGCCCAGCAAATGACATCAACCACATTGCATTATCAGTCCAAATATGAATAGCACTCCTAGAACGAGTTGCCCCTATAATTTTTGTACCATCAGTTAAGACTACCTCACCAGATGTAGAGCTAACTGAAGGAACCCAATTGCTACGATTGTCTTGATCAGACCAACGTACCAACATAGGATTAAATGTACCACTTACTGTAGCAGCAGCAGCAAATTCATTTGCGCCTAAAGCAATAAGATGTCTATCATTAGGAGATACAATAATTGAGTTGACACTGATTGGAGAAGTTGTTATAGAAGTAGCCCTTATAGGTGTAGTAGATGCATCACTACTAAAGTAAAATATATTACCACCATTCCTATTAGCTACCACATCATCACCCCAGTTGTCAAGGCTCCACTGTGATATATCAAAAACTAAATCAGTTGCATCAGCACTTGCTGGTTCATTCCATGCCCTTGTCTGAGAAGCACATACACCAGCTTGAAAGAGTGCAGCACCATAACCAGTACCAGCAACTGCTATAGAGTTACCTGTAGGTAGTAGATAGTTAAAGGTTGCTGATCCTACATCACTACCTGTTGCGTTGGCAGCACTGCTTACACTAATTGTAAATACATTGGCACTTGCTACAGATGTAATAGGATATACATTAGTACTTAAACTTACAGCATTGAAAGCAGCAGTTGAAGTAAACAGTACATAGTTACCTACTACTTGTCCATGTCCAGCATCAGAACAACATACTCTTGTTTCTCCACTGGAAGTACCAAAACAGTTTGCCAAGGTAACTGCTGTAACAATAGGAGTGATGTCTACAATCCTATCTCCATCATGTTCATAGAGTTTATCAGGAGTTCCAAAGACTGCTCTCTTCTTATTATTAGACCCACTCTTATAAGTAATTAAATCTCTAGCACTTCCATCAAAAGCAGTGGAAACTTTAGTTTCATATCCACGCATGTTCTCAGGTTTACCAGAACGAAAACGTACATGATCCCCATCAAACCATTTACCCTCTTCTTCATATTGAGTAGATTCTCTATGAAGTCCGGGCTTTAAATTAACTTTAGATAGAAAAGTCATATTTAAGTCTTAATAATATAGTTAAGAATAATTGTAGGCTGTACGTTATTATGTGCAGAATTTCCACCAGTACTTCCAGTAGTACCGCCAGTAGTATTTTGAACCTCAAAAGGAGGAGGGCTTTGAGGATTTCCTGCATGTTGCGCCCATAAGTCATACGTACTGTGAGTATGTGCTGCTAGTTGAGCAACTGTTAGTGTATGAGTTTCTGCACCACCTGTGTCACCCAAGACATCACCGTCAACACCACCTGATTGATCTGTTAGACGGTTAGCACTTGTACCACCCATATCATCCTGACCAGCAACTACACGGCCACGTAGATCAGGTATATTAAAAGTAGTTGAACCATCCCCTACGCCATAGGTAGTTCCAATTGCTGTGAACAAGTCACTATAAGTAGAACGACTTATAGCTTGACCAAAACACAATAGATGACCACTTGGCGCACTTGCTCCCGCAAACGGAAGTACAGCGCCAGTAGGAAGTGCAACTATTCCCGTTAGATTAGCACCACCACCATAAAATTCTGCTGCAACTACATTACCACTTACTGATACATTATTTTTAAATGTACCTTCACCTACTACTGTAACCGTAGATGAAAAGATAGCGGTATCAGATACTTCTAAAGTATTGAATGAAGCGTCAGACTGATCTACATTATATACAGAAGTTCCATCACAGATTACATGTTGAAATACAGTAGATGATCTGTTTAGTGTTACGCCTGTATTACCTGCTACTCGCATCATTACTACATTACTAGTAGCATTGGCTGATACTTTATTAAGAACAGCATATGATTTAGTTTTATTAGGAATAACCAAGAAGATAGAAGTAGCCACAGTCCCTACTGATCCCTTAACTTCTAAGAAAGCAGACCGTGCCTGATCATCAGCACCATCATTTGCTGTTAAATTAACAGTGGCTGCACTACCAATTGAGATAGTAGTATACCCAGCAATGGCTTCATCAGCAAGACTAATAACTCCATCATTAAGGATTTGTCCCCAGCTATTAGGGTTCTCACCATCTCCTTGCTTTGTAAGTCTTAGATTTGTTGTATACGTGCTTGCCATTTAATCTCTCCTGAAATAATACTTATATTATTTTAATTTCTGTTACTAAACTTCTATTTTTTCTACGCACTTTGATAGTTTTATTTCTACTGTAGGTGTTCCTTTAAACATATTTTCTACTTGAGCTTTATAAACTTCACACATATACATCTCTGGAAAACCACCTGTCGTTGACGTTTCTTGTACTGGTACATTAAGAGGAGCTAAAGCAATATAAGAAATTATAGATAAATAATAAAACATTTTATTCTTCTAATATAGGCCAGTCATAAAGTATGCCAGACTTGTTTCCTTCTGCATCAAAGGTAACAAACAGTGCAGCTACGGCAGCAGTGTCAGCAGCGCCATCTATCGCACTCTCCATTGCCGTAGCTTTAGTGCGGATGGCATCTCGCCATGTTGCGATGTTACTAGGGATAGCCGTACTCTTTTCAGACTTACGGACAACAGCCCAGTCAGTCTGTGCGAGTAGCGATCCTTGCTGTGATTTAACTTCGTTTTTCAAAGTTGATTTAACACCAAGCTGTACTCGCTGATCGCCATTTTCGTCTAGTACTGGATCACCGTTCTCATTAACAACATTGACATCCGTCAGGCTTTTAGCAGTTTTAGATATTGTTACACCATCAGCCTTATAGCCCCATGTGTAGAGCCTACTGTCCGGTGGTGTTTCTTGCACAACTTCCGTAACACCAGCAGCAGTCTTCTCTTCTGTAGACCAGATGTGCCAATTACGGGGGTGCTGAATACCATTGTCATCGGTCCACGCCCGGTTCGGTTTGAGTGTTTGAGTTTTGTATTTAAACAATTTGGTATCTCCTGTTATCGGGCGTTAGCAGTTTTGAAAGGCGCTTCGGCAAAGGCTGCATAGACGTATGCTACACCACTGGAGTTCACTCCACTTCCCGTAGTCCTCAACTTGAAACCATTGGAATTAATATCTATAGGCTGATCACTCGTAAGTTCTGCATCATCATTATTTGCGACCAATGAAAGTGAAGAAGCATTGAAAGGACTACGCTTAGTATCTTTCAAAATCCATTTATTATCCCCGGTTGATTTAAGCAGCAAAAATGCTGGCTGAAATCCTACATTAACCATCGGCCCATTTGCATTTCCATTTCCAACATACGATCCAAAGGCGCTGAAGCCCTCAACGGGTGCAAAAACATAGGCAATCATCGCCTCAGTGTTGCCATTAGTTAGAGAGCTAGTGCCAACCGAAAAGACTGATGAGGTTGGAGCAGTGTCATTCCAGACTGTTGCATCATCTGCTGTGGCATCTCTTTCATTTAAAACCAGATAATCCGTTGCAGGTGCAGCAGTATTTGCAGCGTGATATACTGCCCAATTATCCGTATCAGCAAGGTTCTTAACAATTATCATCTCTGGAACTACACCCGCTGAATGTGAGATTGTCCGGGCTGTTGCGTTACCCGTGTAGCTCACAATATCAAAGCCCGGCGTTGCTCCTTCAACCCAATTCCATGAAACATAAGTGCTATCAGCATTGTAATTATTTCGTGGACCACTACCACTTGCTCCATCGGAGAAAGTGTATCCATCACTTCCAAAAGCTGTGATGTAGCCGCTGCTGGGGTTGGTGACTTCTGCTCCCACATAGGATGAAGCGATATATTTTCCAGTTCCACGAACAGTGTCAAAGAAACTGTGTGCAAATGCGGAGGAGCGAGCTTTAGTCCAAACTAAATTAGGGGCAAAACCTACTCCCGTGAAAACCCTGCTTGTGCCACTGTCATCCCCTGTGTAGATATAGGGTGTAAAGTAATCTGATGGGTCTGCGATAGCCGGGTCTGGTGCGTTGGAGCTATTGAGGGCCGTAAAGCCTGTAGGTGGTGTGTGGGCAAAACCACTCTGACCAAAATTAAAAGTGACGGCACCAACTTCAGCACTGCTAAAATCTTCTACATTTACATATAGACCAGTATTATTACCACCAGTAAAAGTACCTTGCTCATCTGATCCTGCTGCTGGATCACCTGAGTTGAAGAAGGTGCCGTCCTGACCTACCCAGAGTTTTCCACTAGCAGGATCAAAAGCCATCATTCCAACTTCGGAACCTGTTATAGCAAGAACACCAGTGCTATCTATAGAACCATCACCAGAAGTAACTTGCATACTAGCTGTAGATGCATCCTGCACACCATATCTTATAACATTATATGTAGACTGGGTTCTGGGCTTTCTCCACAGACTTGTATTAGTACATATTCCAACTGAGTAATTAACTGAACTATTTGCAGCAGAAAATTCCCAATAAGATTTGCCATGCTGTGAAAGATCAAAAGTGGAGAGAGCAGTCGTACCCCCATCTCCGTTTGGAGTATTCCATGCAAGGGTCAAATTTCCGTCAGTGAGAGTTATTTGTGAGCTATCAAAAGCTAATGAATTCATAGTACACCAGTTACTGGTGGGCGAGTCAGACATCTGATCCGCCGCTGCCAAGCCACTGCTGGTAAAGTCATTCCCGTTGCCAGAGTAGTCAGCACCTAGATCGGCACTGTCTTCGCCTGTGATGTAAAATCCATTTGTGCCGTAGCTGCCAGAGTTTTTTTTCGCAATCCACTGTCCGGTGTCGCTATTAACTTCGCCAAAGCTGGAAGGGTCTAATTGCTGCCCATCTACAAAATTGATCTCCGCCATATAGCCGTCAAGGAACGCTGCGCCGCCAAAGTTACCTGCAAGAGCGTGTCCATTAGTAGTATTTACAAAGGTATCATAATTCTGTGCCGGGTAGCTTGCTGAGATAAAACTCGTCTCTTGCGTACCGTTGACGTAGATTTTAACTCGATCAGCGGCTGTTGATTGAGTCGTATCGACGGCCAAGACAATGTGATACCAAGCGCTAGGGTCTCGGAAAAGTCTTGTTGTTGCAAGATTGTACGCTCCACCCCCACCAGTTTCCGCCAAAAACTGGAGATAATCACCTGAATGGAATTGAAACTTGGCGTAGTTGTCGCCGTCCAGTCGTGCATCAAAGGTGTTCATAAACCCACCAAGGTTTGCACGCTTGATCCAATAACTTAAAGTCCAAGTACGCCTGTTGCTCGCAGAGCTAGGGGTACGGTATAAATACCCTGAATCGTTGTCGTTAAAACGAATTGACTGATCAATCTCGTAGGTAGAACCAGCGTTAGCCAGCCATTGTGAGCCAAACATTGTCATTAGCTGAACGCCAACTGTGGTGTGCCAAGTAAAATATTACCAGCAGATTGAACAAAGTATGGTAGAATATCTACAGAGTTAGCTGCTGTACTAAGTGTAATACCTCCAGCAGCCGCTGTTTTATAGTCAGTACCAAGGCTAAGAGTTCTACTGCCCGTACCATCTTGAATAAGAACTATAACACCTGCTTGTCCTACACTTTCTGTAGAAGGATTAGCAAGTGTTGTATTACCTGTCAGCGTTAATACAAAGTTTTGATTAGCACTAAAGTCAAGAGTTACGCTACCAGTATTAGAAGTATCTGTATCAGTGGTTGCAAGAACAATACCTGTAGCACGAATACCTGCTTCAGCAGAAACAAGACCACTGACTCTGACAGTACCTAAGAACCCTGAGTTACCTGTGGCAGTCACAGTACCTAGAAGATTAGTAGCACCGCCTACACTTAAAGCACCAGCTATAGAAACAGCCCCACCAATTGTAACTGTAGAAGCAAAGTTAGATGCTCCACCAACGCTTAGTGTAGAAGCTAGACTTACTGCACCTCCTACTGTTACTGTGCCTAATAAGTTTGAGTTACCGCTTACTGATACATTGCTTTTGAATGTTCCAGCCCCTACTACTGTTACTGTAGAAGAAAATAAAGCTGCACCTGTAACATTTAAGGCAGCTTCAAGACTTGTTGCTCCACTTACTCTGACTGTACCTAAGAAGCCTGTGTTACCTGTAACAGTAGTAGCTCCTGTAACTTTAAGAGTGCCTACTAACTGACTATTACCTGATACACAAACGTCATCGTTAAATTCTGCTTTACCACCTACAACTAGTCCAGCTTCAAGGCTTGTAGCTCCACTAACTCTTACAGTTCCTAAGAACCCTGTATTACCTGTAGCAGTAACTGTTCCTAATAGATTAGTAGCACCCCCTACACTGAGAGTAGAGGCTAGGCTTACTGCGCCTGTAACACTGAGTGTTCCACCTACAGATACATTACCACCTAC
>Ga0210003_1001841_pt1 | contig 18325 bp, 20 predicted proteins | sample LantaG_FD_182804 | JGI IMG/M metagenome (GOLD analysis project Ga0210003, IMG submission 182804) | Deep subsurface microbial communities from Baltic Sea to uncover new lineages of life (NeLLi) - Landsort_02402 metaG (SPAdes) (version 2) | ecosystem: Environmental > Aquatic > Marine > Oceanic >...
ATATGTTGAATCCCATACTAAATCTACAGCTGCTTGATTAACATAACTTTGAAAATCATCATCTATATTAGATGTAGGTGCTGGTTCAGGTACTTCAGTATCAACTCTATTGACACCGGTTGCGCCTAGACCATTAATAATAAAATCTCGTTCTTTTTGACCAGTTACAACTCGAGTCAGCATATTGACATTATCTGAATTATAACTCGAAAAAGGTTGCACAGCTACCTCTTGAACTGGTGCTAAAGCTTCATTAGTTGAAAGGCGTCTTGAGGGCATTTATAAAATCTCCTTAAAAATCAATTTCATCAAAGGTTTATTATTTGTTCTCAATAGTTTAACCAGAAACTTTTGATATGAGTATATTATCAGCGTTTCTTAAAATAGTTAGATTTTGATTCTTCTAGCGAGATGCCAATTTTGATCTTTGGTCCCTTAATCAACGTATCAGATAAAAACTTAAATCTCAGATTCGGTACTTCTTTTCTTACTATGATTCGATTTAATATTCTGTGTGATCCACCAACTGGATTTGTAGTACATCTTCTTTTCCATAATTTTAACAATTTCAAAGTGACTTGTGACGTTCCAACATAATGGACAGCATCATGAATGATCATAGACTTACCGTGTTTAGGTGCTGATGCAAGATCACAATTCAGTTTATCAATTGAAGGGATTGGTTGCATAATATCACAATCAATATCTACCCATAGAAACGGTTCTCTTAATTCTTTGAATGTTTCTAGTAGAAATACCGGTTTAGCTCTAACATTATCAATCCAAGTTTTGCCATAGTTTCTCTCTTTGATATAGTAAGATAGACCCAGCTTCTTGCATCTAGCTATCATTCTCTTGGCACAATCACTGTAAAATGTGCTCTTCCCAACATCGCAATAAAAACTAACTATTTTCGTTTTCATTTATTGTATCCTCTTAATTTAAAATCTTCTTTATACATGGCGTAGACTTTTTCTCTCATCGTATCATTATAATATGACATCCATGGTTTATGATTTGAAGTGTTTATCTTCTTTAATTTAACATGAGGTAAATCAATCAAACGACATATATCTTTCCATGATTTATCATATTCTTCAAACCGCCCAATATAATCGACAATGGTCGTTTTACCATCAACAAGAAATTGTTTCTGGTTTTGGAAATGTAAGTAGTTACCATATTTGAAATCAGAAAAATTATTTACAAAATCCGGAAATGTTGTAAATCGTTTTATATCAATAGCAGTTCGTCGATCGGAAGATATTCGCCAAAACATATGGGTTTCATCCATTTGATAGAAATAGAAATAAGCACTTAACAATCTATCATATGGATTACGAGTCATTGCAAAGGTAACTAACCGTGAAAATTTAGCTGCACCAACGGCGTTTCTAATCTGCTTGGCGGTCTTGTGTTTATACGTGCTGATCTGTTTAGATTCTCTAAGCACCCATCCGCCGGTTTTGGGAATATGTACAAAAATATGTGGTTTCATATTATTTCTTCTCTATAATGAATTGGTAGCCTCTGATTTCCACTCGTTTAATCTTATGGACTTTGACAAATCTATCTAATGCCTTTTTAACTTCGGGTTTTTGTAAATCATCTCCACATACAAATCCGCCAGTTTTAGTGATATTATAACAGTTGCTAATATCTTTCAGCACAAAATCATAACTGTGATTCCCGTCAACGTAGGACCAATCAAGGTTAGGTAGAGTTGGAACAATTAAACCGGAATCACCTCGACACACTGAAACATTAGAACAACCGCCGAATTGTTTTTTAACTGAATCAAATATAGATTCCATATCATCATCACATTTAGCTAATTTTCCACCATACCAGCGGTCTGTATAAACCGGCATATACTCCCATGGATCAATTAGATATAGATGACCAGGCTTCTTATTAAATATGGATTGGCTAAATTCACCTTTCCATACACCAATCTCAGCGCATATGAAATTCCTCTTAACCAAATTCAATACATATTTTTTATGTATGTTCATTTAAGATTCCCGCTGTTACAATTCTGGGAGGATGAAGGAACACTGTTTGATTGATATGTTTGAAGCCATCAAAAAATATTTCCTTACATGATTGTTTACTATAACGATAATAATCTCCAGGAAAATCATGAATCATATAAGTAGGAACTGATTTATCTGCAGTATTCGTTCCATCATATCCAGGAACACCTATTATCATTAAACCGCCAACAGCAAGAATACGTCTCATCTCAGCAATACTCTTCCAGAAATATTTATCATGTTCAAGAGTAGCATTTGACAATACTACATCAAATTCATTATCCTTAAACATACTCATATCATTTGAATTGCCCTTAACCATAGTGATAGTTTTAGAACTCTTAAAGGGTTTTAGATTCAATCCAACTTTATTCGAGTTACTAAACACTGGTAAACTCAACAACCCTTTCTTAATATGCGCACCAATTTCAAGAACATTTGCAGCACCAGTCATCTGATAAGATTCTACTAGTGTGCCAAACTTTGAAAATATTGCTTTGTGCATATTCTAATTACTTTCTCACTATCAAAATATCTTCTCGGGTATCTATATTTTTTTGTTCGGAAATGGTCACCATTGAAAACTTATCATTAAAGTCATTTACATCGTATTGGCCTTTTCTAATACCAAATATCATGACAGCATCATCTGATGTAATGTCCATAAGTGTTTCTAAATACATATCTATTGGGTAATGAAAACCTACAGATAGGAATGACATAACTAAAGATATATCTGAGAATGCATTTAAACTACCGTATTGTAAATCGAGGATTTCAAAATTAGTTAACCCATTTAACTTACAAAAACTTTCAGTTACAGCCAAATCATTATAGAATCCACTGGCTGGATTCCAACCATATTTCACTTTCGCTGGAAATACATCACATGTACTATCAGCAAGTATATAATGAATATCAGTATCTTGTAACATCCAATTCATATAAACGGACATTCTGCCTAACCCACAACCGAGTTCTAGTATAGTTTTTGGCTGGTCTATATATTCTGATATTAAATGGTACTCCGAATTTGAAATGGCACTATAGAATTCAGAGTCTTTCGTTATTTGGGTCACTTGTCTTTCAGCGAACCCCTGACTTTCATCTGGAAATTTAAACTTCATTATTTTCTATCCTGTAATGGAAGATTAGAAAAGCACTATTAGTAGGATGAACGAATTTTTTGAATTCTGTAACATCCCAATTAGATGGAATTAAATCCATAATATCTTTCTTTGAATAGAAGGTATTCAAAAATTCAGCGTTATGTCTAGTAAATGTTTCTTCTTCTGATCCATATGTAGACAATAAAACATACTTAGAAGCTGATCTAAAAACCTCTGTCAATGGTTGCGCCGGTTCAGCTAAATGTTGAATGACATCTGAGAACATTACCATATCAAATTGATTGTCGTCAAAAGACAATTCTCTAACATCTTCTCTTTGAAATTTCTCGGTTGGTGTTCTCGTCATCGCAAGATCTAAATAAGACAAGGTGTAATCGGTACCAGTATAATCACCCCCAAAACCCAACTCTCTGAGTTTTCTAATATAGCACCCATCTAAGCAACCAATTTCGGCAACTGTAGCTGGATTAATATCCATTACCCAGTCAATCATATTCATTCTATTCTCACACCAACCAACTTTTTCGTATAGTTTGATTAATGGATGGTTTTCCCAACATTCTGATTTATAACTTATTTTTGACATTACTTAATTCCTTTACAGCATATTTCATGAGGGTGCTTTTTCTTATATGGAATTTGTTCTATAAGTTTAACATTTGAGAAACCAATGTCTTCTAAACATTTAACTAACATAATAGGTGTAAATACAGATCTATGAAATGCTAATTCATATTGGTATACTCCATCTATATCTTTTGTTTTTTCATCACCATACATTTTTCTTGCAACTTTGGCATTTCCAAAAATTCGTGAATTGAAATATTCCCATGTGATGGAGCCATTACAATAATCATGTATATGCTGATTCAACACTAAATCAAAATTCGGTACCGCGATCCATAATGTACCACCGTCGATTAAAATGTCTTTCCATCTTGTTAATATAGATTGAGTTCTATCAAAACAAGCATGTTCCAATATATGAGATGCTAATATCTCTGAAACACTATTATCTTTGAATGAAGTTAGCTCAAATGCATCATCCATAATGTTATCACCATTATTTCGATGATCTATATTCACAAACCCTTCGATTGGAATTGTGCCGCTACCTAAATTTATTTTCATATCATTTTAAGAGTGTTCAATAGTTTTTTCTGAATTTTCTCTAATCCTGGTCTTTTATATTCCATGTTTTCTAGATACTTCATTATACCTTTAAATTGTTTTCTTGCTTTGATATCGAATGGTTTTTTACCTTTAATACCAAACACGGAATAATAATCTCGGTATTTGAATCCTTCACCGTGTATCTTATCGCTTAATTCAATCCAGTCATTTGGAATTTGTAAGCTATCAGCAAGGATTATACCATGCAAACTTGATGATAGAATATATTCACATTGCTGTACCTCATTGATGACTTCCATGTGATCAGCACATATATCAATAAATTTAACACCGGATTCTTTAATCAAATTTTCTACATACTCATCCTTTTGATCTATAAAATGAGGTATTATTCCAAGTTTGTATTTTTTAGGTGGCTTGCTATTTACTAATGTGTGACATAATAAACCACCATCACCAAGGACCACTTTGCTCTTATCTTTTCTAAGTTTAATCCTATCTAAAGTAAGTTGGCCCCTTACCGCCAAAACATTTGCGGATGTTAGCCTTCTTCTGTGATAATCTCTCATAAATCCAGTAGACCATATTATACCGGGAGAATAGGGATGACATACATGAAGTATACTTCCAATGCCAATAAGCTGACATCGTTCTCGTTCTTTTCGAGGAGCCATTTCTACTTTATAATCAGTTAAATGCTCAATTAAAATTTTTGTTAATTTATCACCAAAATTCTTTTGTCTTGGGCCACATAAACAATACCATGATTTAATTATTTTCATTTTTTGCTTTCACCCTTTTTTGCAGCTGCCGCCCTTTTCGCCACATTACTTGGGTGATTATACCATTTCTCAGTCATTGAAGATTTATGACCTATATGAACAAATCTAGTTCTTGGTTTCTCAGGATCTGAAGGATCTCGTCTCAATGCTAATTCTACTTGTGATTTTTTCACCGATGAATTCATTCGATGTTCGCAGGCAGAATTATCAATAGTTACATATTTACCAACTATAGAATGAAAATCTCTTGTTTTAATGTGCGGATTATCAGAATAGTAATTTCGACATTTTTTTGACAACGAAAAATGGGTATCACACAATTTTGTTCTAGGTTCCGTGTTACCTCTCCAATAATATCTAACCAATTTATATTTTGGATATTTTTCAAAGAAAGCCACATCAAGAGCTACATCTATTTTTTCAGTGCACATAAAATCATCTTGTACATACAATGTAAAATCACCTTTAAGATTGGCATTTGCAAAATTTAGATTTGCTCCAAGATTAGCAGGACCTTCATGGAATAATAACTCAAACTTATATTTCTTTGCTATTCTTTCCAATTCTTTTTTATTTTCAGGTTCAAGTTTCTGACTTTCACTAGAAATGACCCATCTAGTTTCAAACTTATCAATTATTAAATTTTCACGAAGACTGTTTACTACACATTCTGTGTATTTATTTCGTTCAGGGTATCTAGGCCATGTTGTTATTAATATATCAATACTTTTCATTATTTGATCCTTTTCACACAATTAAAAAAGACTTTTGCCATATGATTTGAATACTTTTCAATATCCCACCATGACATTAAGTATTTTCTCGCTTTTATTCTGTGCTCTGTTAAATTTCTCCAATTCTTCTTTACCCAATCCACCTTTTCTTGTAGATCGGAAAAATCTAGTTTACATGGAATGTAATATTTGTTGTTCTGATAAATGTCTTGAGTTCCTTTAACATAAGATGTGTCTGGTTTAATTAAAACAGAACCCATATAGATAGCTTCAAAATCTCTATAGCACGCTTCACCCAACCCCCACGGTGAAACTGAAATTTTAGAATCTAATAATAATTGAGTATATTGACCAGGTCCTAGAGGTCTACCCGAGCCAGTAGATACATTACAATTTTTTAATTGTTTTATTCTTTCAATGCATAATTTTCTATGAAAATTGATCGCTACTGTTTTTTCGCCATAATTTACTGTACCGTAGAAATTAACATCCATAGATCTTTTTGCTTTAAAATCTATTTTTTTCTTCGTGTATTCTTCCATTTTTTTGTATAATGCAAATGTCCAACCAAGTTCTATTTTTTCAATATCAGAATTATCTAAAATTATTTTTTGATCGTAAAATTCTAATTTATCATCAGCTTTAATATTATGAGTTTCTATTATTCTTTTTGCATGGTAGCGGCCGTATTGTACTGGTGCATTATTTAATTCAGGATCTCTGAAAATTGTATTCTTTATCACACCAATGATATTTGGATGTTTGATTTCTTTCCGTTTAGTCACACATGCCGAATCTATTCGCTCAAGTAATATTATCGGAATATTCTTATTTAAATATTTTGGATCAAATTTTATTTGATGGATTAATAATACATCTGGATTATCATTAACAAACTGTATTCCATTACTTTTTAAAGAATGTACAGCGGTAGATCTAAGAATCGGCCATGATTGATGATTCTTCTGATCCAATATCAATTTTATTTTGATCATTAATTTTCTTTCTTTTTGATGCATTATCTAATATTTCATTTACAAATTCACTATCTCTAAACCTTTGACCTTTGAAATGAATTATCTTAGGAGTTATTTCCTCAATTTTTTCTATCCATTGTTCTTTGTCAGAATGTTCAAAATTATATACTCTTTCATTTATTGCGTTAATTCGAAGTGTTTGATTAGCGAAAGCTGGTCTTATTAAATCTGTAAATGATAATTGGTCATATGCTATTAATTTCTCAGTGACACCAATACCCAGATCTTTGTATTTTCTAGATAGATTATGCCAATCTTTCATAAATGTATAAAGATCTTCTGATACTTTCGCAAACCATACACCGCAAGTTATAGTTGCATGAGTATATGATTCTTGACTGAACATCCTAGTAACAGATATATCAACATCTGGTTTAAAAACTTCTTTAAAATCATTTAACACATAACAATCAATTTCTATAAAAGCCATATATTCTGATGGGTCAGTGTCTAAATAATCTAATATACATTTAGTTTTCCTTCCAACATTTGTAACCCAGTTATTACATTTATTAAATTGCTTTCTGACAATTACTTTAGAATTTAGAGGCATTATTTTAATTTTATCAGAATCAGTATATACAATCACTCTCTTAGCTGATGTATTATTTAACCAAGATGGCACGTGTTGTTTATATGCATCAAAATATGAATTAGAACAATATGTTACAATATCAAATGACATTTATTTTTTCCCCGCAAGATTTAAAACTTCATTAACAAGTTTTTTGTTTCTAAATCTTCTACCCTTAAAATGTAAGATTTTTGGGTGATGTCGTTTTATAAGATTCATCCAATGATCATCTAATGTATGTTCTGAATTATATACTTTCTCATCTAATGGAAGCACTTTATATGATGATGTTTGTCTTCTAGCTATATCGGTAAAAGAATATTGAACATATGATATATGATGTCTTTTTATCCCATGACCTCTATTTTTAAATTTACTAGCTAGATTAAACCAATCATTGATAAAATTGAAATAACCAGGAGTGAATCTAGCGAACCATAATCCTGCTGTAGCAGTTTTACATGCATATCGCTCTCTAGAATCCAATCTAGTTATTCCAAGATCAAAATCTAAATCAAATACTTCTTCTACATCTCTTACCATATAACAATCAATATCAAGAAACATTACGTTTCTATTAGAATCTCTTCTTGATTTAGAATAATGTTTAATTACATCAAGTCTTCGACCAGTACCAACAATCCAGTCATCAGATGGCTCAAACATTTGAATGATTTCTACTTTACTATTAGTAGATTTTAAATCCCAATCAGTATATATTGTAATATTTTCAACTGATCTTAATTTGGTCCATGATTTAATCACAAATTCATAAGCATCTTCATAATTTTTAGAGCAATATGCAAAAATATCAAACTTATTTTTTGTTCGTCCTGGTTTTAGCACAGGTGTCACATAGGTAGGTTGTGGAGATTGAACTGGTACAGAAGTTCGCACTCTACCGGGAGTTCTTGATCTCAGTCTAGGCTTTGCCTTTTTAACGGCTCTATATTCTACGCAGCGTTCTGACTCTGGTTGTTGTTCTGCGGGGTTGCCTATGCCTTGCTGGGATTGCGGTTTTTGTTGTTCCCGATGGAGATTTCTCAATCGGGGTTTTCGCTTTTGTCTTGTTCTTACTATAGCCATTTTTTTTATACTCTTCTATTGTTTTTCTGAAAAAATCATAATATTCATCAGTTTTGATTTTCCAGTCCCACGGTTTAATTGTTTCTTGCATATTATTTGCAAGTTCTTTTTGATTTTCTACAGCTTTTAATACTCCTTCTAATATCGATTTCATTGAAGTATCACATAAATAACCATTAACACCATCTTTAATTAGTTCTGGCATATTACCAACTCGGGTTGATACAACTGTGCACCCACACGATGCTGCTTCTAATGCTGGATTCGGTGTACCCTCAAAACTGCTAGCAACTACATATATAGACCCAGTATTATACCAGTATGTCATTTGTTCTGGTGTCATTCTATTTTTTCCCACAGAATCAACTACTTTGAAATCACATGAGATATGCCGCTTCTTTAATTCTTTTTCTAATGGAACTAATATTCTATCATAATTTTTAGTTTTTCTGTGAAATCTTGAACCAATCCATAAAATTCTAGGTTTCCTATTCTCGATTGGTTTTCTTAATTGAAAAATATCTCTATCAACTCCATTAGAAATAGGATGTGTTTTAGGATGTTTTCCAGATTTTTCCCACATTTCACGATTGTTGATAATAACTTTATCAGAATCTCTAATAACAGGATTGAGCCAATGATTAGAGTATCCCCAGCCAATATTATATGATGATACTAACGGAAATCGATAATCATGACGAGTTAAACAATTTCTGAGATCTTTGGTATAATTATATGCTAATTGCAAAACCATATCATGCGGTTTTTGACTAAATGCCTGTCCATAATTTGAACCGATACTTACATCAAAATCAGATGGAGCATTTTTTTGTAGTGCAACACACCTATTATAATAGGCCCATCCTCGAACATCAAAAAGTAAGCGCAGTGTGTACATTTTTATATTCCCATAGTTAATTTTTGAAATTGATCTATAATTAATTCTTGATTGTCTAACCATTCTTTTTCTGATACTCTGATTAATCTATATCCATCAAGTTTTTTATAATCTCGAGTCTCACAAAGACTATCTTCGTTAAGAATAGTACATTCTTTATCTTCAAAATGCCATGGTTCATCAAATAAAATACACAGTTTTAATTCGGGGATATGACCATCTGGAAATCTGCCTATTACATATCGGAATCTTGGATCTTGTCTTAAAATTTTATATTCGGTGTGTTTCTGAAGATCGTTTAAGAATGGACGTTCTTTATTTCCAATTCGAGGCATTGCTGGTTCATCTTCTAAGATTTGTTTTTCTGCATATTTAATTGCTGTTATTCTAGATGATCTTCTGCCTTCATCAGTCTTTGAATAATTATCAACCCCATACAATTTTAAACATGTCTCTTTTTGTTTCTTTTTAACACTATCTAATTTATTTGTACTATCAACACCATATCGTTCTAAACATGTTTCTTTACATTTTTGTTTAAACAATAGAGTTTGAAAGAAATTATCAGCATCAAATCTTTCCATAGATGTTTTTTTATACTTAATTTTACATTCTTTAGTTTTACTATATGATATTACGCCATATTTATTTATGCATGTTTGTTTAGATTTATCTTTAACTATATCAGATTGTCGAGGATTTTTTACACCGAAATGTTTCAAACAAGTTTTTTCCTTTTTCTTTTTTACTTCAGAAATCTGACTAATATTTTCTACTCCATATTTTTTTAAACATGTTCTTCTTTTTTGGATCTGAGTTGATTCTGCTTTATTATGACTGATAACCCCATATTTTTTTAAACAAGTATTTTCATATTTTTTATGGACCAAAGGATCATTTTTTGCACATGATATAGAACAATGATATCTATACCCTTCAGATATACTTGCAAATTTACACGGATTTCCACAAGTAGGACATACACCTTCATCTTTTGATTTTAAGTATTTATCATAATATTGATGTTTTGTTAATTTATGAGTTCTAATATGTGTAGATAATCTTTGATATCCTTCAAATTTCTTATCACATATAAAACATTCAATCATCATTCGAATTAATCTCCTTAAGAAATATTTCCATTTTGAATTTGTTCTTACTATTAAAAAATACAAACAGATAGAACATATTTCATTTAAGAAGAACAAATTAAAAAATTTCATAACTGTAAATTTTCACTGGGGGCTACACTACATGGACATCATTCAAGAGCCGTGGTTCAAATTTATTTTAGATACCGCTATTTTAAGTTTAACGGGTATTATTGCAATGACAACAATACTATTAAGAAAAAAAATTGGAGAAGCAATTATATCGTTTGTACAAAATAAATTTAATTTAAAAATATATTCATGTGATAATCACATTGATAAAGATGAAGTAGAAAAAGATAAAACTATTAATTATATCCTTGCTGAATTAAGATTACAAACTCGCGCTGACAGAGCTAAAGTTTTTCAATTTCATAATGGAACCATGTTCACTAGTAAAAATCAAATGTGGAAATTATCTTGTACTCATGAAATTGTAGAAACTGTTAAATCATCACAAGGTGATTTACAAAGTATTCTTTCATCCAGTGTATCTCAATTAATATATCCTTTATGGGATAGTAGTGATCTTTCTTATTACAAAGGAATTGATAGAATATCACCAGAGTGTTGCAATTGTTCTAATATTGAACAATGTGTTCTTCCTAAAGGTGTTTATTTTTATACAGTAGAAAATATTCAACAAGGTTTTTCTAAAGGTTTATTATTATCACATTCAGTAAAATATATATTGAAGTGTCCTCTTATAGATTCACAAGATAATTTAATCGGGTTTGTGTGTCTTGATTATTGCTGGGATGAAACTAATGTAGCGGAAATAAAATCATGTTCAGAACTGCTATGTATAACAGCTACAAGAATATCATACGAACTAACTAAGAAACAATCTTAACGAATCTTCTCCCATTCATTAAAGATATTTTCCCACGATCTAGCTGCTTTTTCTTCGCCCCACTCGGTCTCTAACTTATGTCTAGCGGACCTTCTTATTTCCTCTTTTTGTCCTGGGTTATGTGCTAAAAAAGAAGAGTTCCTTATGAAATCCTCTGTAGTATCACATAAATAACCAGTGGCACCATCATTTACTTGTAATTGCCACCCGCCTCGGTTATTCACAACCAATATACTTCCTGATGCCATCGCCTCAAATCCAACTCTCGGTAAGTTTTCAAACGTATCAGATGACATTAAAAATACATCACTAAATTTATAAAACTCCTGTTGTGTAACTTTTCCTTCTTTTAACAATTGAACATATGATTTATAAAACATTTTACCGTCAATATCAGATAACTGTCTTGATTCAATTTTTAATTTTTCTTTTGGATTGTGACCCCATCCCATTACTAAACCTGATTTTAAAACAGGGGCATCTAATCTATCAAATATTTCAAATTGATCTGCTGCAAACTTAGTTGCATCTTCTCTAGACATTCTGCCGAATCTAAAATGATCATTTGATCTATTATCAATATAAGGAAATCTTGTTGTATCAAAATAAGGATCAAATCTTAATGGTCTATATGGTTTTAAATGCTTAAGAAATTTAGATACTTTATCAAGTCCATGATCAGTTTGATAAAGATGAAAATCAATATATCCTCTTTCTTGCATTTTGATTTCATCTTTAAAATTCCATGTCATGCAATTTACAAAAGTTGTTGTCCTTGCATACTTTTTAATATGACGAAGGTTTCTTAAAAATTGACCATTACAAAATGAAATACAATGAAAACCTTTAACTTCGTTCCATTGTCTTGGTCTCATATAAGTGCAACCGTATTCTTCCTGTAGAGCCTTCTTAAACCCTACTAGTGGGCCGCATATCGGGCCTGTGTGACAGATGAATACCTTAATACCCATTTTATGCCATAGACGGATCTGGTCGAATAATTCCGTATCTGCTCCACCGCAATAAGATGGATGACCAATTACACAAAGTTCCTTAATCATAGATTACCTTTTATATTAGTTCAGATTATTTAATTTGTAATACTATATTGTTCAGCCTACTGGATGACCGCGCCTATCTGCTTCTTTATGAACTCGATCTTACTGTCAGTCGGTGACATCAGTCATCTCTCATTCCTACTTTTGTAAATGCTCCATCGCGTAGAGAAGCATCGCTGTTGTCGTTATCACCGTACAAATAAAGGCAATGGCGATTCTGCGCCACGCTGGTCGCACAGTAATATTTTCTATGATCGTCTCCTTCTTTACGCTAAATGTAATACACGCCTACGCATAGAGAGTATACTACTAAGGTAGCACCACACTCCAGTTAATATCAGCCCAATCTTTCTTAGCTTCTGTATTGATAGCGACCAGCTTGGTCATCAACTGTTCTTTCGACAAACCCGGATACTCAACTTTGAGCAGGTGAATCAGGATGAGCATTGTACGACGATCTGGAACGCTCAAATCAGCCCAGCCACTCTGGTCTGGTTCTGCTTTGGTTTCTGCCACCTTCTGTATATTTGCAGGATTCGTTGTCTTCTCTGGCTTTGCATCCGCACCGCAGATCAGTGCTGTGAGCACGGCCCCAATTGCCAATGACGTGTATGTCTTATTCATTTTCTATTCCCTCACTTGCAGGGCGGCTCCGTGGAGCTTGCCTGCTTTGGCGTTGTGTGTTGTTACTCTCCACTTGATGTTAGTGTATCCAGCACCGGTCGTGTTTGTGATTGCGCCGTCATACAGAAGCATATTAGTTGCAACAGCACCGTAATCACTGAGGATGCTCTGATTCCACGTCGCGCCGCCATCATCACTCACCCAGCCTTTGACATCCGTATTGATTGTCAATGCTTCATCGGCCTCAAACATCAGCACGACTTTCGCCTCAGTCGGGTCGATCTCTGTCAGGTAGTAATTAGTGGAAATCAATTCCATGTTAAGTGCGCCGGCAGTACCACCTGTCAGGTCCCATGTTCCATTCCCACTGTTGTACAAGAACGCCGCTTCTGCATCCGTCAACACACGATCCCATATCCTGTATTGGTCAATGTAAGCCAGAGAACTATTCGCACCAAGATACCTTGCGCCAACTGTCAGGCGGGCAGGTGAAATCATAGATCTCGCAACACCACTGTCTGTATACTTGGTGCCATCTATCCACACCGTGACTGTGGTTGAGTCCCAACTGACAGCAACGTGATGCCAGCCAGCAACATTCAGCCCACCACTGCCAAGCTCAAAGTCGTCCAATGCTCCGCTACGAAGTGTGCCGACAACCAGCTTGTATCCCGGTGAAGACCACTTGTTGATATAGAGGTTCCATGAGTTATCAGCATGTGCTGTAGAATTACCGAGTGTGGTCAGGAACATCGTGTCCCCTGCATTCTGTCCATTGAACCAGAACGAAATGGCCATCGTTGAATCATTCGTAATTGATCCAGTAGGTGTAGTGAACTCTTGACTGCCAGTATAGTTCTGACCAAGACCCAGCTTACCAGTGATAGACAACGCGGAAGAGTTACCATCATTCACACCATTAGCGACTGGACCATTCGAGTTCACGATCACTGTGTTTGCCGCATTATCTTCTAACTCAAAGTTAGCCAAGATATCTGTCGTCAGATCAAGTGGTACTCCTAACCAACTGTAATATTTCCCGCTGGCATTGTATGTATAGTTGGAACCTGCCGCAACATCAACGCCTGATTCATCTTCAAACATATCAACGAAACCATCTGACATTGGCGTAAGGTCCAGAGAACCATTTACAGCAATCCTAAAAGCGTTCAGTGCTGTGTTACGCTCAGTGAAGTCAAGTCGCGTTTCCGTCTTCCCTATGGCCGCGCCCAACGCTGTGACATCGCCTTCGGTTGAAGCGAACTGTGCCAGCGTAGGACCTATCAGGTTAAATGTTGCCCCTGTTCCACCTTCGTGCGGGTTGTAGTACTTGACACCATCCGCGCCAGCAGACAGTGTTCCACCATCGGCAAACTCGATTGAGTTCGTCGCCACATTCGTGATGCTGAAGCCTGCCATGTTGAGATCGGAAGATGCTGTTGCAACAAAAGGAATTGCGCTCGTACTCATTGCACCACTGCCATCATAGTGAACGAAGCCCACGTTGTCCATTGCGGTAATGTCTGACCCATCAAAGCCAAGCACACCTGAACTATTCTGTGATGCAGGCAGGTTGTTCTTCATGTACATGATGCCACCTGTGCTGTATGCAGACACAACACCAGCATTGATCTGATAGATACCAGGCGACGTTCTTGGGTATGCTGACTCTACCTCACCGCGCAGGTCGTTTGTGGCTATAATGATTGCGGGTCCCGCAACCGGATCAAGCTCACCGCCATGTGCTCCAGAAGCAAGCGGAAGGTTGGTATGCACAATAAGTGCCGCCGCAACTTGCGCCGCTGACTGCCCCTCGACAGACGCTGCAATGTTAAGATGACTCGCCGCAAGCGGGCCTCCGACAATATCAAGCCTTGCCGCTGCGCCGCTCACCGTTGCACTCTTAAGATACCCAATTACATAGACGCCGCCATTGGTAAGTGCGGGCTCATTGAAGGACACAGTGAAATCATACTTAGTGAGTGTGGTAGCGCGTATGATCTGTGGATAAGCTTCCCAGTCACCAAGCTGGTTGGTCTGTCCGTTATACACGTAGTACACTTCCATCTTGACAGGAATCCTTGTAGTCGCGTTGCCGCCCACACGCTTCATGTAGACCTCAAAAGTAATAGGGCTACGAAGCTCTCCATACAACTGCGTGGAGATGCCTCCAGCCAAATATGTGCTACTTGGAACAGGTGAGGCTATTCTGTTCGTAAACTGTACGGCTGGAACATCCGTCTTCAGGTAGACAAAATTCGCAGTCTTCTCGCCAAAGCCTGAAGCTACGTCCGAAGAGAAGTACCAATCAGTACCCTGTATAGCGAGAGAACGCACCCACCCGGCTGTTGCAAACTCAGTATTTGCTGGCGCAGTGTCTGTAAGATCACGAGTTGTGTATACTGCCCCAGTAAAGGTGCCGCCTACTACTGGTACATAATCACTAGCAACATAGTCTACTCTGCCCGATAAGACGTTAGCATCCGATACAGCGTTGTCTACTCTGCCCGATAAGACGTTAGCATCCGATACTGCGTTGTCTACTCTGCCCGAAAGGGTAAGGGCATCTGATACAGCATTATCTACTCGGCCACTAAGGATAAGAGCGTCCGATACAGCATTGTCTACTCTACCACTGAGTGTCAAGGCATCAGACACAGCATTGTCTACTCTGCCCGATAAGACGTTAGCATCCGATACTGCGTTGTCTACTCTGCCCGAAAGGGTAAGGGCATCTGATACAGCGTTGTCTACTCGGCCCGATAAGACGTTAGCATCCGATACTGCGTTGTCTACTCTGCCACTGAGTGTTAAGGCATCAGACACAGCATTGTCTACTCTGCCCGATAAAGTAAGCGCGTCTGATACAGCGTTGTCTACTCTACCACTGAGTGTTAAGGCATCAGACACAGCATTGTCTACTCTGCCCGATAAGACGTTAGCATCCGATACAGCATTGTCTACTCTGCCCGATAAGACGTTAGCATCCGATACAGCATTGTCTACTCTGCCCGATAAGACGTTAGCATCCGATACTGCGTTGTCTACTCTGCCCGAAAGGGTAAGGGCATCTGATACAGCGTTGTCCACTCTACCTGACAAGACGAGGGCATCACTCACGACATTGTCGACCGCGCCTGACAGCGTCGCCCAGCTGGTTGCCCGGAAGTTAGTAAAGATAGGGTCGGTCTCGCTGACAACGGTGCCTTGCCATGCGCCGTCTGCACGCAAAAACTTGCCGGCGTCGGCTGCAGCTGATGTAACCATGCCTGTGGAATTTGCACCAGAGAATACATCTATAAGAGAATATGCATTACTTGAAGTTAAAAATAAACCATCGTTACTATCAACTAATATATCGCCAACTCTTATAGTTCTTAAAAAACCAGTCCCATCATCTATTTTAGGATATACGTTAGCTGAAAATCCTATTTGAGTAAATATAAATAAGGATATAATAACACTTATAAATTTCTTCATTAAATTCGCTCCTGTACTATGATTGTCCAATCTGCAGCATTAGTAGTAGCATCTAGACATCTGTATAATACATCTGTAACAGTATTTTGTACATAAGATCCAGCTGCAAATTCTTGACCAACTCCAGCAGTATCAACATCATCCCATGTATTATCTGGTATTAATGCTGATAAAAATAATACAGTTCCTGGTGGAATAGGATGTAAAATAAAGTATGCTTCGATTCTAGAATCAATAGCATCATCTAATGGATTGCCATCTACTGAGTAAAGAACATCTAACGATTTAGTATTCTCATCCCAGGTACTAGGATCTGTTGGGCTAATTCCTTGATAATTTGGTTGAGCCATAATTTTCTCCATTAAATAAGAGGGGGTATGAAATCTTTTTATTTTGTTCTATATTGAAACCTTAGACTTAATTGGATTAATAGATAATGAATGATATATAACATCTAAATCAGAATCAATATCATCTTCCCATATATAAAAAAAATTACATTTAGGATAGTTATTATTGATAAAATTCTTTTTATTAACATCGGTTTGATAACCTTCTGTTAATAATCTTCCATGTGGATCAGTATCATTTTTTCTAATCTCTAACTCTGACTCTCTAAGATGATATTGATTTCCTTGAAATTCAATAATTAAAATAGGATTGTTGAATTCGTCAACGTAAGAAAAATCATACCTATGACATTGATTCTCTTCTTTATTTATGAATTGGTATTCATGATCCGCATAATAACATCTAGATCTGTCTAAATTCAATTGGGTGATTAATTGTTCGAAAGTGCTTTCTGATATCTTTGAATAGCCATGATATTTAGGAAGGGTTCCGTTAGTTACTTTTGTGTCGTAGGCATTTTTTGCTAGATTTTTAGATATTGATAAACCATTAGGAAGAATAGTATTCATTCTGGTATTAACTGATTTTTCTATCATATGTTCTGATTGTGTTCTGCCATCTGGCATTATTCTATTTTTAACAGTATTTGCGGATTTTTTTGCTAATTTTTTAGCTGCTGATTCACCATCATCAAAAATTTTGTCTATTCTGGATCTTGCAGCACGCTTAGAATAATCAGTAGCTAAAGACAAACCCGTATTTGGATTTATTTTAAGATGAGATTGGCTTACCTTTTTTCCAATTTTATCAAATTTTGTTTTACCGGTTTCATCTTTTTTAATCATTTCTTTATACCATTTTTCTTTATGTATTTGGTATTGAGTTTTAGTTGGATCTTCTTTTGAAACAGTTTCTTTTAATTTTTGAATAGCTGTTATCTGAGATTCAGATGCTTTTTCTTTATCTCTATTAGCCCAATGCGTTCGACAATTTAGTAATTTTCCATTTTCATCTTTTTGATCCATACATGTTTTTGTATATCCAACTCTGAATGAATAAAATTTTCTTGGATGTATTTTACATACCGGACATGTAATATCTTCATCTAAAATATATATATCGTAGTATTCTTTAAATTGATCTAAAGTTTCAAATTTATGAGTTTGTCTAAGATGAGATGATAATCCTCGTTGACCATTCATTTCTTTATTACATAATTGACATTTCATATTAACTCCTTTTAATTTTATTCTTGAATATGATATGAATTTCTAACCCTATAATTAGTTAGTTGTCGAGAGGAAAAAACCCCCTCTTGACCGAAGCCAAGAGGGGGTTAATATTCGATTTTACAGATTCAGATTATGTGCTTTGGATGATATTCAGTACGGAAATAC
>Ga0210003_1001842_pt1 | contig 18323 bp, 25 predicted proteins | sample LantaG_FD_182804 | JGI IMG/M metagenome (GOLD analysis project Ga0210003, IMG submission 182804) | Deep subsurface microbial communities from Baltic Sea to uncover new lineages of life (NeLLi) - Landsort_02402 metaG (SPAdes) (version 2) | ecosystem: Environmental > Aquatic > Marine > Oceanic >...
CACATATAAATTGGGTTTCATCGGTTAATAAATTAGCTTGTATGATTAATTTTTCACCAACAGCTTTTGTCATACCATAAAGATTAATTGGGGAACAAGCTTTATCTGTTGATACATCAATTACCTTTTTTACACCACATTCAATAGCAGCATTAATTAGATTAGTTGTACCATCTATATTTGTTTTGATCGCTTCCTGTGGTTGATATTCACAAACAGGAACATGTTTAAGTGCAGCTAAATGAAATACATAATCAACCCCTTTAAGGTTTCTTTTAAGTGTTTCATAATCCCTGACATCACCAATGATATATTTAATTTTATCATTTCTGAATTTACGTTGCATATTCACTTGGGATAATTCACCCCTTGAATAAATTATTATTTCTTTAGGATTTTTTTCTAATAGTTGTGTGGTTAATTCATTTCCCCAGGACCCACTACCACCTGTGATTAATATTCTTTTGTTTGTAAACATTTTTTATTATTTATTTTTTAACCATTCTAATTATTTTAAATGATTCTGCATCTTCTAAATTAGAAGATAATCCACGAATTTTTGAATAATTTTCTAATAATTCTGGTGGTCTCATTGATCTTACTTGGGAATTATATAATTTGTATGCATCCATTTTATTTTTAATGTCTATTTTTTCAAAGTAATTAGGTTGAAAATCATTTTCCCCCCATAATAAATATTGTTCTACTTCATAAATAAACACATTTGGTACAAAATGATTTAAATCATGTGGTCTTAAAGCTATTATACAAGCATCGTGTACTTCTTTGTGATCTTGATTATATGATGAATAATTTGGTATAAATATTTCTTCTGGACATAAATCATTAATGATATCAGTAATCTCATTAATCATCAATTCTCTTTTATAATTATTAACTTGTCCATTACTTATTTCAAATTCAAACCCTAAGAAATTTGCAACATCTTCAACTTCTTTAATTCTATCTTTTCTTTTAACCACGTGAAATAAATCTACACCTAAGTAATAAACAAAGGTTTTATCATTTTTTCTGTTATTTAATATCCCACCACAGGCTAAAACTTCATCGTCACAATGGGGTGATATAATTAGTGTTTTATAATTCATAATCTATATTCTTTAATATAATTTTTCCTTTTTTACATTTAATGTAACATTCTGGATATGGTTTCTGTAATCCTCTTACTTTATTATAAATATACTCTGCATCATATATAATAAAATCTTCAGGTTTAATCTCAGAATTATTAGGTTTTAATCTTTTACAATAGGTAGCTTTTGAGTGGTCTTGTTCTTTAAATTCTATACTATCAGTTTTACAATCTTCTATTAATTTCAATGTACCGTATATACCAATAGTTTCAATTCTTTTAAGAATATCATCTAAATAACCTTTTAAACTAATATCTTCTTGATAATAAATTGGTCCATCATCCATACCAGTACCCATTTTAAATATAGAAACGGCTGATTCTTTTTCACCTACCATTATTTGATTTTGTATGGGAGAACCCCCACGATATATTGGTAATTTAGATGGATGTAAACACATACAAAGATAATTATTTACTATTTCTTCTTTAATCATCCAACTCCACCCATAAAAGAATATAATATCGGGTTTAATGGATTCTATAAATTCAACTGTACACAATTCTTTATTGGTCATCAATATATAATCATCATCTGTATTTTGAACATTTTTGAAAATATTAATCGCCCAATCTCTATATGCAAAGAATAAAAACCTTTTCATTAATTTCTGTTATTTTTTCCCTATCAAAACATTTATTACAATGTCTGATACATTTTCTACTAAATAATCAGATGGTGCAATCCATTTATTATTTCTATTCATCATTATATTGAAAGATTCTATAATAGCATCTTTATTTATTCCTGATAAAATACTTGAACCACACTCTATTGTTTCGTGTCTTTCTGTACTTTCCCTAATCGTTATTGAAGGAATACCAAATATACAAGCTTCTTCTTGAACAGTTCCACTATCCGTAATAATACATATTGCATTTTTTTCTAATTTAACAAAATCAAAAAATCCTAATGGTTCAATTAGTTTAAGATTATTAGGTATTGGGATATTTATATTATCTAATTTATTTCTTGTTCTTGGGTGTACAGGGTATATCACAGTATATTGTTCTGATATAGTACTTAATGCATGAATTATACCAATTAGGTTTTTTTCATCATCTACATTTTCTGAACGGTGTGATGTAACTAAAACATATTCTTTTACCATATGATTCATTAATGGTAAATGTTCAATAAAATTATTATTTAATAAATTAAGTTTTTTTAATACGGTACTTTCTTCTATTTGATTATCATAATAATTTAAAACTTCAAATATTGGATTACCTATTTTAAAAACAAAATTCTTATGATACCCTTCTTTTATTAAATTTTGCTTACTGTTTTCTGTGTAAGGTAAATTGTATGTTGATACAGTATCAATTATCCTTCTGTTTGTTTCTTCTGGAACTCTATTATCATAACATCTATTACCAGCTTCCATATGATAAACAGTTATCTTATATTTTTCAGATATAATAGATAGTAACCCTGAATTTGTATCACCTAATATTAATATTTTATCTGGTTTTTCTTCCTTCAATATATTTTCAAATTCCATAATAGCAGTTCCAAGAAACCCACCAACAGAATTAAATTTAAAATCAAAATAATAATTCGGTTTTCTTATCCCTAAATCATCAAAGAAAATTGTACTTAAATTCTTATCATAATTTTGGTTTGTGTACACTAATATATGATCAACTAAATCATCTAATTTCTTGATGATTAAACTTAATCTGATTAATTCTGGTCTAGTACCAGTTAATGTTAATATCTTCATATTTAATTATATGTGAAAAACACAAAAAAGTTATTTTTTATATTCATTTATTCTTCTATCACCTTTTCGATTAACCATTGTTAATCCAGCTTCAGTAATAGGTAAAGTAAATATATTTAGTTCAGGATATGTTTCATTTATCCAATCTAGCATTTTATATGAATCTCCACAGAAATTCATTTGAGCCCAATATTCATCTAATGGGTCTGTGTCATGTAAAAAAATAATACCGTATTCATTTAATATTTCTAATGAATTTACAAAATCTTTCTTAACAGATTCAAAATTATGATCAGCATCTATAAAAATAATATCAAAAGTTTCTGTATTATTCTTAAAAAAATCATCAGTACTACTTATTATAAAATCATAATTTTTATATTTACGCTGATCTGTCATATCAACCCCTATACTATAATTACAAACTTCTTTAACTTTAGTAATATTACTTCCATACCAAACACCCAATTCTAAATATTTCTGACAATTCATTAGCTTAACGACTTGTACTATAAGTTCTGTGTGTCTAATTTTTGGATTACTTAAATGTGCAAATTTTCCCATTTTATTTTACTTTATTTAAAATTTCACCTCTATCGAAATGATATATTATTGAATTATTAACTGTAACATGTTCAACACCAATTAAATTCAATTTTTTAATCAAAAACACATCACCAAAATGTAATACATCTTTATATAGAGTTGCATTATAAACTGAATCATTACCATGTTTCCTGTGTAAAACATTACCATTCGGATAATAACCAATAAGTTCTAAATTTGATTTATACATCATAATAGGCATAAATAAGTTACCTGGTGATATCGAATCCTCACTTATTTGATTTGCTTTAGCAAAAAACTTCACTTCATTATATTGTGCGATACTATTTCCGCAATGATAATTTACACAATGGGTTTGATTAATAGGATTTTTAAAATCTTTTGGTTGTATAACTTTAGGTGTAACAGCGTGTTTATATGTTAACTTAGCTTTTAAATTTTTTAACCATCCAGGTGAAAAAAACATATCACTATTTATCAACAATGTTATAGGATTATTAGATTCTTTAATTCCGTGATTATACCCTCTATAAACTCTTTGTATCCATTCAGGAAATGCAAACCCCATTTTATATGATTCTTCATCAGAATACCTTGGATTATCATTAACTACATGTGGTATATTATTATCTATTAAATATTTTTTTACTTCATCAGTTGCATCGTTAGCAACAAAGAAAAATTCAGCTTCACCCGTTTCTAATTCTGGTGTCCATTTTCTAATATTATCATACTGTGCTTGTGCAAATTCAGTTGATTGGTATATTAATGATATTATTGAAATCTTTTCCATTATTTTATCCATTTTTTATATAATCTTCCCATAGAAGTTTACATGTATGTCTATCCCATTGTTTTTCAAATATAACATCTCTAGGATTATCACCTGCTTCAAAATCTTTTTCAATTTCAAATATTTTTCTTTGTGGTAAGTTACAAGCCATTCCTTCATATTCTATAATATAATATGGTCTTAATATACTAGCTGACAATTGGAAATCTGCACAGTTCATCAATTCAGCCATTGTATCCTGGTTAACTAATGTGTGGTTTTGACCATTCCCTACAAACCTACCAACTTGCTGATACCAAACAATTATCCAATAGATATCAGGATTTTCATTTGCATATTTTTGGACATTATTAAATCCTTTCATTGGATGAGTTGTACCACACCAAAAACCTATTTCTTTATCTAAAGGAACATTATACTTTAATTTCAGTTCATATTTCTTTTCGTCTGAATATTCTGTAAACAAATCTGTATTAACACCAATTGGTAAAATATCTACCTTACCATATGGTTCATAATATTTTCTTGAAAATTCAGATGTTATTGCAATTCTATCAGCAGCTTGTGCTGTCTTATAGGTTAACCCAATTAACTGATCCCATGTGTTTTCTTTTAAAACTATTTTCATTTCTGGTAATAATTCCCAACACAATGCAATTGTTTTCCCTGGACTTATATTAATAGGACCCATTGTGGAATATCTTAAAATTGCATCATCTTCATTGTATTGTTGTGGTAAATTATAAGATGTGTTTTCAAAATTTCTTTCAAACCACACCCAAAATGTTTCTTCGTTATAACCACTTCTTACTCTTGGTGATAAATATATCATTGTTATTTGTTATTTTTTAATAAATTTATTTATTTGCTTTTATTATATTTTCTCTTTTTATTTGTTGAAATAATATATTATTTATTTGTGTTAATCCTGGTGAATATATCGTAGGTGTATGTTGTTGATGTAAAACAAAAGGACTGTCACACATTACAACTTCCATTCCTTTCCTTCCAATCCTTATTATAAATTCTCTATCATCTTTTGCTACACCATATGCAAACCTTTCATCAAATCCACCCAACTCGCCTAAATCTTTCTTTGTAATTGCTGTACAGAAATGTAATAATTGTGGTCTCCACTTAGAATGTTGATACCAAGCTGAATCTTTTCCGTTAAAAGCTATTCTGTTTTTCATAGGTTGGATAGCTTTAATTGTATTACTAAGATAATCATCATTAACTTCTAATATATTTATTTTATTAGATTCTTCAATATTTATTAAATATGCACCAAAAACTAAATATCTATTTTCTTTAATATTATCTACTGTTGCTTGTATTATATTTCCTGTGTGTAAACATTCAGGATTTTGTATAATTACAACATCACCTGTTACCATAGAAAAACCTTTATTAAAAGGAATACACGGATTAACCCACCACTTATCTTCAGATGTTATTGTTAATAGCTTTATATCTAAAGTGGGAAATAATTCATTAATATCATATAATCTATTTTCTTCATTACTATTATCATCAACAACAATTATTTCTAATTCACAATTATAATCTTGTACTAAGATAGAATTCAATGTATTTATAAATTGTTTTCTTCTATTATGATATGCTGTTACTATTGAAATTTTCATCTTATATAAATTCCCATACATTTTTATTGTTAAACATATACTTTGTATTATTCAAATGAACTTTACTTTCTACATCTAATAATTTTATTGTCGATTTGAAATGATTTCCTAAAAAATGTTTCGATTGACTTCCTTTTATGTTTTTATACTTATTAGTAAAATCAATAAAATCATTTCTTTTTATAATATAACAACAAACAGGTCTATCTACATTTCCTATTTGTATTGTACTATTATTATATTCAACAGTTCGTATATTATTTGGTCGTAATATATTAATCACACCTTCCCTTTTTAACATTACAGTTTTACAAGATTCTTTCTCTATTATATAAACCATTTTATTCAACCATTCATTATCAGAAACCGTTATGTCATTATCAACCTGAACTATATATTCTGAATCATCTGACACATGTTTTAATCCTTCGACCATACCATACCAATCACCAAGATTCTTTTCCATTTTAATGTGCTTAAACTTATCACTATAAACAGGTGAATTATCTTGAACCCAATTTAACCATTCTGTAGTACCATCATTAGAATTATTATTTATAATAATAATTTCATAATTATCATAAATAGTATTTTCTATAATATTACTCAATGTTTCAATTGTATATTCTAAACGATTATATACCCTTATTATTAATGATACTTTTTTCATTTTATATAAACTCTCTTACATTTTTATTAGCACCTACATATTTACCACGATTAATGTAAGTAAAGCAAGTTACATTTCTTATTTTTGTAGTAAATCCAAATTCTTTTAATAAAGAATATTTAGATTCTCTACCTTCTATTCCATTATATTTTTCTGTAAATCTTTGGAATTCATCTTTCCTGATAATATAGCAACACACTGGTCTTTCAACATCACAAATTTCTAACATTTCATCTTTATATGGAATACTTCTTATACCGTTCTTTGGTTTTAATTCATAAGCCATATCAATACCATCCCTTTTCAACATAGCCATATGATTACCCGTTTGATTTAGAATATAAACTAATTTATCTAACCATTCCCTATCATTAACCAAAACATCATTATCTACTTGCATTATATATACTGAATCTTCTGATACATGTTTCAACCCTTCAACCATTCCATACCAATCACCAAGATTCTTATCTAGTTTAACGTGTTTGATTTTATTATTATAAAATTCAGAATTTTCTTTTATCCAATCTAACCATTGTGTAGTTCCATCCTGGGAATTATTATTGACAAGAATTATTTCGTAATTATCATAATCAGTTGTTGATATAATACTACTTAATGTTTCTATTGTCCATTCTAATCTATTGTATGCTCTTATTATTAATGAAACTTTTTCCATATCTTAAAATATATTTATATTTATATATTTGTTAAGGTGGGTATTAAATGCAAAAATCCGTCTTTTTTGACAGATTTTCCATATTTTATTTAAATTAAAGATAATTAAATCTTATTTTTTACATTTTCAAAAATAGTATTTGCACACAAATCTATGTTTTTATCCCCATCATTGTTACCATTAACAATGATATCTGGGTTAATAGGAATATCATAAGGATCATTAATCCCCGTAAAATCTTTTATTTCACCAGCTATTGCTTTTTTATATAACCCTTTTACATCTCTTCTCATACAAGATTCTAATGAAGTATCTACATATACTTCTATATAATCATCTTTACCAATAACATCTTTAGCCATTGACCTGGTACTTTCATAAGGTGATATAAAAGCTGTAATAACTATTGTTCCCGAATCAGCAAATAATTTTGCAACTTCAGCTACCCTTCTAATGTTTTCTTCTCTATCTTTCTTACTAAATGTTAAGTCAGCATTTAATCCCCAACGAACATTATCACCATCTAAGATATAAGTCTTATATCCTTTAGTATGTAATAGTTGTTCAGTTGCATTTGCAATTGCAGATTTTCCTGATCCTGATAATCCAGTTAACCAAATTACTTTTGAACTTTGGTGGTATTGTTTTTCTCTTTCTTTTCTATCTACACGAAAAGATTGTTGAAATATATTCTTAGGTTTCTTTGTCTTTTTCTTAAACCTAATATATTTAAACCAAAATCTTTCGTGAAAATAATATACTAACATTTTCAGAAAAACTTCCCATGCACCAATATGAAATGCTATTGTTACATCACCACTTATCAACCATGCTAATGCAATAGTAATTACTGTCGCTAATATTCTCCAAGTTATTGATTTAAAAATGTGTCTTTTTTTATCTACCTTCATAATATAACTACTTATTTTTTAATTATATATTAGATAAAAGGTGTCAAAAACCCAATAAACACAAGGTTTTCACTTTATTGCATAGTTATTTTGAAAATCTAACCATATATGATTAGCATCATATTCTAAACATAATTCTAAGATTACCTTACATTGGTGAGATGCTGGTCTGAATGGACATCTATCATACATTATAAAACGACCATTATAAATTTTCACCCAACCTGCTTTTTCAAGGATGTGTTCTGTGCTTTTAAGTTCTTCTGCTTTTTGTTTATGACCATTAGGTGAACAGTAGTAAATCTTACCTTCTCGGTTTATCCACCCGTTTAATTCGTATAGAGCTTTAGCCATTTCTTTTTATATATTAAAACAAAATAGAATATTTTGGATATAATGGGTATGAAGATTAGTAAAGTTACATACATCGAAAACGGATATTTTAGTGTAAACTATGGTAATAATACGGTTGTACAAGATATCGGTGGAATAAAATTGACTGTTCCTACTGACCCTTTTATCAAAGAAATTTTAATGTTTTTAAGAACATTGAAATTAGAAAAACTCCAAAGTGAAGAAGAATACGATGATTTAAAATACAGAGATCATATAGTAGCAGATAATTCTAAAGAGGAACAGGATCATATAAAAGCTATGATGAATGCTATGTCGAAATATTCAACCCCATCATCATATGATAATGATGCATTTAGTATGTAATTAATCGTCTGTATCTTCTAATTCGTCATTAGGTTCAACTTTTGAATCTTCAGCTAAATCCTTTTTAACCTTATCTACAACCTTTTTAACTTTTTTCTTTCTATCTTTAAGCTTTTCCATTCTTATTAAAGCTTCGATATCTTCTTCAGATAAACTAGCATCTTTAGAACTACCACCACACCCACCACCACTAGAACCACAACCTTCTAATAATACATAATCTCCATCATCTTTAATCTTACTTGATTCTACTATTAGGTTTTGTTCCCAATCTGATGTTAAAACACCATTTTGATTATAAACTAATTCATATATTGCACCTAATTCTGCTGATGGTTCTTCTAATGAAGCTTTCCAAATAACTTTAGTTTCATTAATATATTGTGTTGTATTTCTACAAACAGGACAATAATGATGTGATTGTTCTAAATGTTCAAATGCTTTTTCTACAGTACTTGGGTCTAATGTTCCGTGTTGCTTTCTGAGGAATACCTGGGATGCACCATGACTTCTAGCAAACTTTAAAAATTTCTTGATTTCTTCTTTATCATCTAAGTGTTCTGTAAGTACAGCACTATAAGTAACATCAATACCAACAGCATTAAGCTCTTGTACCAATACCCTTAATTCTTTATGACTAGGAACAGTATTAGTTCCGAATACATCTTCATTCAATTCATCTTTCCAATGGTGTCTACTGATATTAACGTGTTGAACTTTACCTTCTAATTGTGGTATAAACTTTTTTAAATTTATACCATTTGTGGTTAATATAGTATGTGTCCATTTTTCAGTATCAATGCTTTCTAATATTTCAGATAAGTAAGGACTTAATGTTGGTTCTCCACCAGTTATACTTAATTGATAAAATTGTGAGGGTAAACTACCTAAAGTTTCAGTTAAACCTTCCATATAATTTCCACAAGCTTTATCATTCTTCCAAAAACAAAATTCACATTTACCGTTGCATCCACCTGGTGCTACGATAGAAAAATTTGGATTTGATATTGTTTCTAATAAGTGATTTTGTTCTTTATCTTCAGGAAGGATTACTTCATTGACATAACTGTTGTATCTTTTAACCATTGAATAATAATTGATTTTTAATTATATATTAAAATAACCTATTATCTTTTATGGTTGATACTTGTTAAATATCTCAGTATATTTTGGATATGACTTTTTTAATTTATCGAAGTTAGATACTTTCGCACCGTGTTTTAAAAACAAATCAATTATTTCTTCATCTTTACCATCTCTTAATGCTATGGATAACATTTCAGAATGATCCCAACCATCAGCATTTAACTTGAAACCATAATCCAATAACATCGTTATTTGTTCTAAATTATTTCGGTCTATAGGATGTCTCATTAATCTTCCACCACCAATATTAGGATCAGCACCCTTTTCTAATAAATATTTAACCATATCATTGTGATCATAATATATTGCTAATTCTAATGCTCTTTCATTACTTTCGTGAATATCAACTTTATCTTCTTCTATTAATTTCTTCACTTCATCTATTACACCATATTCAATTGCTGCTAAAAATTTATCGTGTATATCTAATTTAGATAATGCTTTATGAATAACATCATCTGATATAGGTATCATCTTATCCCTTATTGATTCATTTATAAATTGGTTATAACTTCGGATCATAGAAGTATATATTAATCACCACTTCTATATTTTCTTAATGATGCTTTTAGTGCAATTAAATCTTCATGCCACATTTTATGTGGTGTTGTATTATTAAGTTCTTCTAATTGTTCTTTAACAGATGTGAAATCAGCTTTCAATTTATCAAGTTCATCTTTACTTAATTTATAGATTGGGATATTTAAAAGATATCCATAGCTATCATCAATCGGTTTAATCTTATTAGTTCTTAACTGTGATTCAATCTTACTTATAGGTACATTATTTATTTTGATTACACCTTTGATAATCAGATTAATAAATTTACCCAAGTTACTGAGCTTGAATTTTCGTTCTTCCAATTTCATAATGAGAAATTGTCTACGTTTTTCATAAAATTCTAATCTCACATTATAGTAATCATCTATGATTTCATCAGGATTATTATATTTTTTAATTTTCCCGGTTGCATCAAACAAGTGCATATTTGACATATTGATTGTAGATTCTAATTCAAATATTTCAATCAATTCATCTTCGTTTAATGCACCAATAACTTCCCTAAATACTTTAACTCTGATGTCTACTTTTTCATCATCACAATTCTTTTGATAACTTTTAATAATTTTCTTATCAATTAATTTTTCTAAGAAAGCATAATAATTATCATTCCATACATTAACAGGAAGTTCAGTAATCCTAATAGTTGATGTATTTTCTTTTACGAGAATACCCCTGGTAACACAATTGTTTTTTTCTTCATCATAAAATACTTCACCTTTGAAGTTTTCAAAATAAGGAACAAGTGGAGCTCTTCTTTTTACCCCATCTAATTTCTTATCTATGTATTCAATTAAATCTTCGATTTTATACATAGGGATTTTAGATGACCAACCTGTACCAATACCTTCTGTTCCATTTATTAATATTTGTGGAACAATAGGAACATAGTATTCTGGTTCAACTTGTTTACCATCAACTTCAAGATAATTAAGAATATCCCTATCTTGTTGCATAAACATAGCTTTGGTAATATCCCTTAATTCAGTATAGATATATCTTGCTGCTGAACTATCTTTTCCACCACTAAGTCTTGAACCAAACGATCCTGCAGGTACAAGTAATGATATATTGTTAGCACCAACAAAATCTTGTGCCATTCCAATAATGCCTTGTTCTAAAGAAGCTGGACCGTGATGGTATTCAGCGTGAGCTTTTACTAAACCGAATACTTCACCTACGTTCATTTCACCTTTATTCAATTTCTTCAAGGTATATAAAATCTTCCTTTGACTTGGTTTTAATCCATCAACTACAGACGGAATAGAACGAATGTTATCATCCATACTAAAGTCAATAAATTCATTATTCATAAACGATTCATAAGTTGTCTTTTGTGCAAACTTATCCCATTTACTATTCAGCTTATAATTACTTAACCATTCTTTTCTATCATCCTGTCTTTTCTTATTGAAAGCAAGATCAATAATATCTTTGGTTTTCTTTCCATTACCATAATGGAATGGGATAAGGTGTTTCCCCAGGTCCTTAAACAATTCTTTACCTAATTGTGGACCCAATGTACCAAGACCTTTATAATATTTTATTTTGTAAGCTGAATGTGTTTTAGTTTCATCTAACCACTTGAAGTATTCGTTCATTTTATAGAACATCTTCTTTCTTTTTTGCTGTGTTGCAATTATTAGTGGTGTAACAAATTCATATATGTAATCCAATTTAAGCAGTTCAGGCCAAAAGGTATCAAACAGATTAATGATTAATCCTTTAATGTGATAACCATCTGTATCAGCATCAGACATAATAACCACTTTTCCGTATCTTAAACCATCAAGACTTTCATATTTCTTACCAAATTCTAATCCAAGGATTTGAACGATCTTAGTAATCTCGTCATTTTCCTTTATCTTCTTCATATTAGCATCCCTAACATTAAGTGGCTTTCCTTTTAATGGGAATGCACCGAAGTTATCCCTACCAATGATAGAAAAACCTGCAATAGCTAAGTTCCTTGCTGAATCACCTTCCGTAAGGAACAAGTGACATCCTTGTGATTTACCTATCTTACCAGCATTGTTAGCATCAAACAATTTATCAATACTAATCCTTTTACTTGCTTGTTTATTAAGATGCTTTTGTGCTTCGAGTTTTTCTTTCATCAATGAAAGTTCAAGTAAATCAGCAAACATTTCAGCTTTAGATAATCTTCTTAATAAACTATCATTTAAAACAACACCCTTTGTTAATCCATTTAATCTTAATGTCATATCTTCTTTGGTCTGACTATTAAATGTTGGATTAGGTAATTTACAATTTACAAAAAGTAAAATACGATTCTTAATATCACTCACACGGATATTCACTTTATTACCCCTGGTTAACGACTGTTTAACACTATTAACCACCATAGAGGTTGCGTGATTGACATGTGTGCCACCGATGATAGTAGATATACCATTCACCATAGAAACCTGTGTAAACGCATCTATAGGGGATTCTGAGATACCTATTTCCCATTCATCATTAATCTTTTCATAATAAATCTCAGCATCTTCTTGTAAGAACAACTTCATATAATCACGAAATGCACGAATAGGAATTACCCTACCATTTAATGAAACCCTCAATGATGGGTTATATGCTGCAATATCAAATACCCTTTTAACAAGGATCGACATTGCTACTTCATCAATACCTTCCATTGAAAACTTTTCAAAGTCTGGTTTGTAAGTTATTTTTGTAAATGATTGTTTTGATTTTCTAGTATAAGGTTTAGTCTTACCAGACATATTATTTTTAAAAACTTGACGGTATGTTTTATTACCATCAGCAGTTTCGATTTTAAATTCTGTTGAAAATATATTTGTACATTTAATACCAATACCATTTCTACCACCAAGAAATCTTTCTTTTGAATCATCAAAGTTTTCACCACTTAATAGATGACCAAATATCATTTCCGGAATATATATTTTTTCTTTTTCGTGAATCACAACAGGAACACCTGGACCATCATTCTCAATTGATATAACATCATCTTTTAATGTAACTTTGATGTAGGATACTTTACCTGTTCTAATTGCGTGGTCAGAAGCATTAGTAATTGCTTCGTCAAATATTTTAACAAACCCAGGTGAATAGGTGACTTCTCTGTATTCCATTTTCGTATCACCTAAATTTTCTTCAAAATTTGTGGCAACAAAAAGGGATTTGGTTTCCATACCAACTGCACCGATATATGTATCTGGTCTCTTTAGAACGTGTTCAATACCCGATAATTTTACATATTTTTCACTTACGTCTTTATTCATTTATAATTTTTATTTAGTTCTTATATAGTAATTATCTATTATTTGTTTATTCTTTTTCATAAATTATTCTCGAAAGTTCCTTTATTTTAAAGGCTCTTAGGAACATATCACCTACTTCAAGTGGAATATCAATGAAATCAGTTTCTTCAATAGTCCAACTATATTGCTTAGTATGTTTTTTCAAAACTGCTGAATAATATTTTTTATCATATATTTGTTGTTCACCAAAATTCGTAGCTTTACCATACCAGTGTAATTCTTTAAATGGTTTTCCTTTACCAGCATATTCAATTTTATTTAAATATTCTGTTAGAAAATCTAACATCCGATTTTCTTCACAGTCCTGATCTTGTCTACTTGCTATTAATCCCATTTATTCTTTTCGTTATATTATTTAACTTCTTTTTCCTATTTTTAAACAAACCCCCTTCTATTATTGTTTGTCTAATACTATTTACTATCTGTTCGTGATTTAACGAAGTTGTGGTTTTAGTTATTTTTCTACCATCTAAAAATTCAACTTCATAATATGGAGAAAATATTTTCATTGATGATATTTCTACTTTTAATACACCATAGGTTTTCAAAAATATTTTACTTATATCGTATTCCATTTATTCTTTTTATTATATTATCCAATTTCTTTTTCCTCTGAATGATCTTCCATTTATTAGGGTAATCATATGACAGGATTGATGTTACTATTACTGTTGCCATTGTACAAAGATACGAAATTTTTTTGTAACTACCAAATTACTAAGAGTTTATCCTATCTAAAATCTTCTTTAATTTAAAAGATTTACCTAGATTTCTTAGATCATAATTGTTATATTCGGATATTTCACCTGAAGAACCGTACCGATCTTTAACAATTGATAATTTATTCCCAACTGTTCCTATAATCAAATCAGAATTATAGGAAACCTGTCTCGGTAATGTATGAATAAGACTTGTATTATTCATTCTATTATAATATGAACATCTTATTACAAATACATCATTAAGATTAATATTTTTAAACATATTATCAAATATTACTTTCCTGGGAACACCGTGACTAGTACTAAAATTTCCAGTATCGAATTCATCATATGTACGTAAAATATATGTTTCAGGATTAAGACTTAGATTATATCTATTCTTATGATTAACCACATCACCCATAGTATCTACTATACTAGTGTATATGTAATCAGATGCAATATGTGATACATGATCTGATATAATCGCAATCCTTTGATAATCTCTTACATAATTTTTTGTTAACTCTTTCATAATAAACTTTAATAATTATTTTATATATACTACAAAATATAATTTTTGTTTCTAATGATTTTAAAATTTAATCAATTTAGTATGAACGAAGAATACGGTTTATCGTCCGATAGGATGTCACAGCAACTATTAATTAAAGAGATGGTAAACAATATCAATCCTAATTTTATGGTTATGTTTAGTGAATTTACAATTCAAATAACAGCTAATAATAATGATAATAAAAGTCTATCTGGAAAACACCAACAACGACTTGATTTACACAAAGTAGCTGAATGTATAGAACAATTAGTTGAAGTTGAAAAACAACTAATCGAAAGCGGTATTATAATAAACCAATTTACAGATTTCAAAATAGAAGGTAGTTTTCTTAGACTAACTTTTGACATAAAGCCTTAATCTTATTAATCTTTTCTCTTCTGAATAATTTATCTATTATATCATATTCAATAGTCATTCTATGTGAATGTGTTTTATTATCTAATTCAAGCTCACACATAGCATTATAATATGGTTCACCCGATTCAGGTTCAATATAATTAAAATCTTTAATATCAATTACGTCATAAGAGTATTGATGATGGGATAATTTACGAAAATCTTGTTTATGTGTATTTAGATACTCCATTAACATTATAACAACGTGTCCATATTTACAGTTATTTTTGTTGTTACGAATTGATCCTATGAATAAACATTCTTCTATCATATCTTAGATTTAATTTGTTCTATCTTATTATTCCTTAGAAAAATATTTACAATTTCTGGTTCGATATTAATTGATCCAGGGTATTCCCATTGTTCAAACCCTTCACCATAAAAATCCCCTTGTCTATTATGTGTTTCGGTAAAATCTTTAAACTTACCCATTATTCCATAATATTTTAGTTTACCCCTTAATATTACTTCATGTAAACTATCAATATGAAGAACTTTTCCTGAACCATCAGAAAACGATGTACATTGTAAATTATCGTTTATAAAATTTTTCAATTGCAATAAAGCAACTTCACCAATTTTTATTTCACTATTTATCGTAGGTATCATATCTTAGATTTAAGTTTTCTTAATTTTTCATTTCTAAAAAAAGGTATCATTACTTTTGGGTCTATCGAATAAGTTTCTTTATCTTTTTTACCATCACGAATTACAAGACAATCCATAAAATAACAACCCATACCAGTTATATTAGAAAAATATAATTCGTGTATTTCTTCTACCCAAAAAGAATGACCTCTATGGTTAGAAAAAAACTTTCCTGGTGTATTAAAATACCTAATTAATCTTTTACGAATTCCATCAGATTCTTTTTGATCCGATTTGAATATGAATTTTGTGGTCGTATCTGTCATAATATTTTTTTAAGTTTTATCATTCTACTTAAAGGTTTTGTTATATGGGGTTGGAGTGCTATTGTTATTCCTTTCCCTTTATTTCCTAAAGCACTACTTCCGTCATATCTTATTTCACATCCAAAATTATTATTATCAATATAGAAAATAACCCTTCTTATGAAATCTATACGAACTTTAGCTTTATGTCCTGTCCACAATTCATCATACACTTCACTATTATTTAAATAATTCTTCAGATTAATGAGAAATGTTTTTTCATTATTTCCTTCATATAATCTTTTTTCTTCTACATTTTTAATAATTTCCATCATCGCATTGGTATTATAATTTCACTAAATGGTTCACCAATATTATCCAGGTCTTTTCCTTCATAGGGAACTTGTCTAAGGATATACTTCATCACGTGTAATTGTGCTAACCTTTTATCATTAGATTCAACCACGATCCAAGGATTAGCTTCAGTAGATGTTTCCCTGAACATCCTTTCCTTATAATTAGTAAATGTTTCCCACCTGGTCATTGTCTTTAAATCATTCGGACTAAATTTCCAATATTTCAATGGGTTTGCTTGTCTTAGCTTAAATCTTAATTCTTGTATTTCCCTTGAAATAGAAAACCAGAATTTTATCATATGTACACCTTCTTCGTTTAATTGTTCTTCGAATGGTACAACTTCTTTCATAAATTTTTCATACTCCCGGTTAGTACAATATTCCATTACAGGATCATTCACCGACCTATTATACCAACTCCTGTCAAAGAAAGTTATCCTTCCTGATTGTGGCATAACATCATAATATCTTTTAAACCAATTCTTTTTTTCCTTTTCAGTTGGGATATTAAACCAATGAACAGAAAAATATTTTGGTTGCATAAATTCAGTTATAGTTGTAATAGCTGAACCTTTTCCTGCAGCATCCCGACCTTCAAGAACAATTGCAAGTTTATAATCAGTTCGTTTAATCCATTCTTGCATTTTTAACAATTCAATCTGTAACGGAACTTTTTCTGATTTGAAAAATTTCTTTGATATCTTTAGTTGTCTTTGTTGTTTTAGCTTTTTAAGTTCATCAAATTCTTCATCATCCCTAAAGTCTTTTACATCCTTGTTAAATAACCTTTCAACTCTTCGTGGAAGATTTTCAATATAGGAATCGAAATACTGTTCAATATTTTCTTCTTTATGTCCAGGTACAACAATTACACTATATAATCCCCTGAAAAAAGAATCCATATTCAAATCAGTAATAAGATTTGGGTCTAATTGCTTTTTAATACGATCTCGCATAGCTTTGATATCTATCCTGGTCAGATTGTCTAAATCGGATAATAATTCTTTTTTATAAGACAACAAAATAGAAACAACATCATTGACTAATTGTTCCCTGTTGAAGTTCTTTGTCCAAAAAAACCTATCAAATATTTTACTTTTTCCCCGAAATCTCATAACTTGTTAATTATCAATTGTTTAATTCATTTTTTACTTTTTGGTTATGCCCTTGGAACCCAATCGCTTACACAAATCGATGTAAGATTATGATATACCTTCTACTACATATTATACTTTTCTAGCCCTTTTTCACCCTTTTTATAGTTCATCTTTTTGATTCTGTTTATAATTATTTGGGCTCTTTTACTTGGGTCTTTTGTTAGAAATCCAGAACCAGTGCCATTATGATAAGGTGGTTTTGTATTATGGAAATAAAATTGTTCTGCTGTTACGTCAATAATATTTTCATCTTCATCTACAATCCACCAATGAGAATTTCCTTTTTCCGTTTTTCCATACATAGGTTTGTAACCATATCTTTTTCCACCCAAAATATGATAAAGAGCTTAGAAGCGGCATAA
>Ga0210003_1001843_pt1 | contig 18312 bp, 15 predicted proteins | sample LantaG_FD_182804 | JGI IMG/M metagenome (GOLD analysis project Ga0210003, IMG submission 182804) | Deep subsurface microbial communities from Baltic Sea to uncover new lineages of life (NeLLi) - Landsort_02402 metaG (SPAdes) (version 2) | ecosystem: Environmental > Aquatic > Marine > Oceanic >...
TGTCTCAAAAAAGAGCTCTCTGTCTCTTTGCTTTTTTTTTTTTTTACAATCAAAGTAACAGCAGCGCGGGGAACACACGCGACACAAAACACAAAAAACGCAAACGAAAAACAATGTAGCCTCAGTAAAAGAAAAAAAAGTCCAAAAATTCTAAAGAACTTATTTCGACGCCCTCTCCAGCGCCCTTCTCGCGACCGCCTCTTCGACCCCCGCCAGCTCGGTAGCGAGCTCCACGGCGGCGTGCGTGCAGTCGAAGCGCCGCCAGACGAGCGGCGTGGAGTTCCAAGCCCGAAGCTTTGCTCGCGCGAGGTCGAGGAGGTCGTGGGGCTTTGAGCCTTTTTCTTCGCCTTGTTCTTCTTCTCCTCCCCGTCCTCCACTGCTGACGAGCACGCAGCGCCTCCTGGGCACGCGACCCAACCTCCTCTCCCTTCCCGTTGCTACGACGGGCCTGCCCGAGAAGAGCGCGACCGCCGTCGCAGGGCTTTGAGGCTCCCGCGGCAAGAAATCAAACGCGAAAACTTGTTGTTCCTTTTCTCCTTCTCCATTTTCTATTCGCTCCGAGCTGATAATTTCGAGAACGACGACAGCGTGCGGGGACAGCTGCGCTGGGCCGCGATCGAGGAGGTCGAGGCCTTCGAGAGGGGTGACCTGGAGGTAGACTCGGGGCGGAGGAGACGGAGAAGGATAAAGAGAGGTCGAAGAAGAAGTCGAAGAGGTCGAAGGGGCAGATTGCTCGATCGAAGAAGCTCGAGGAGTCGCTGCCTTTGCTCGAAGCAGAGGCAGTCTTCTGCTTCTTGTGATAGATGCTGAACTCGAGCATTGTCCAAGAACGGGCCGAGGATCGCAGTTGCGAGGAGAGAGGCGCAGAAAGCGCATGTCGGGAGGGGAATCGCTCTCTCGACCGCGGAAAGAAAAGTGAAGGTTTTTTTTTCGCTCTCGATTTTTTGAAAAAATCGAGAGCCAAAGATTTCGATTTTTTCACATTCGACTCAAGAACTCAAGCCAAGAAAAGAGCTACTCTCACCCAATCACCACCCCTCTCCCTCCACGCCACTCCAAGCCTCCCTTGCGCTCGGTTGCGACATGAATTATACCGTGCGCCCCTCGACGCAGGGCGGGCTCGTGCTCCGAAACGCCGCGAGCCCCTCCGGCGCGCCACGCAAATCCATCGTCGTTGCCCCGGCAGTAGCGACGTGGAAGCAGCGAAAAACGCCGATCGTCATCGCCCGCGTGGCGACACGCCCCGGCTCTTCCACGCTGCAGAGCGAGGCCTCCGCCGCCGCAGAGGCCCTCGAGAGGAGCCTAGCGCTGACCACCGAAGGCAACGGGAGTGTCGGAGCCCTGCAGGAGCAACAGACCTCTGCAATCGATTCTTCGTCGTCGAAGGTCGCGCCTCTCGCGTCGACCTCTTCTACTATTGCTTCTCCTATTTCTTCTTCTTCCCTCGCCGACAGGAAGAACCCGGGTGCCTCCGCCGACGAGCTCGCATCGACCTGGGAGCACCGCGCTTGGGTCGCGGGCACGGCCCTCCTGCTCTCGGCGCTCGCCGCCCAAGGCGTCCAGAAGTGCCTCCAGGAAGGAACGGAAGGAGGGGGCTTGACCTCGGTCGCCCTCGCACTGGGAGGGTCCTACTTGCTGTCCGACTTCCTCACCGCGGTCTACCACTGGTCTGTCGACAACTACGGCGACGGGAGCACTCCGATCGTCGGGGGCCAGATCGCGGCGTTCCAGGGGCACCACCAGGTGAGTTGAACCATTTTTTTTTCGAAATTCGGGTTTTTTTTTTTACTTCTTCCGCCGTCGACGAGAAGCAAAAACTCTTCTTTCTTCTCGCGCTCACTTCCTTCCGTCTCCTTCTTTTTCTCTCTCTTTTTCCTTCTCCATTCCCTTCAGAAACCCTGGACCATCACCCAGCGGGAGTTCGCCAACAACCTCCACAAGGTCTTCGCCCCCTTCGCTCCCGTCGCGGCCCTCTTGCTCGTCGCGACCAACCTCAGCGTGCCCGACGATTTCTTCAACTCTTCTTCCTCTGGATCCCACCACTTGCTTTCCACCTCGGGCTTCGCCGACCTGATGACGGCGTCGACGATCGCGCTCGGTTGCATGTCGCAGCAGTTCCACGCCTGGTCTCACATGAAGAAGTCGCAGCTGCCGAAAGTCGTCGTCGCTTTACAGGATTCGGGGGTTTTGGTTTCCAGGAAGGCGCACGGCGCGCACCACCGCGCGCCGTTCGAGGGCAACTACGCCATCGTCAGCGGCATGTGGAACCCTCTGCTCGACTGGGGGGCCTGCGGCGACGACGGCGAGGCCAGGAGCGGGAAAGGCTTTTTTAGAACTTTGGAGAAGGTCGCGCTGGCCCTTACGGGGGTGGAGCCGCGGTGCTGGAGCGAGCCCAACTACGAGTGGGTGGACGAGTCTGGCGCCATGAGCAGCGATGAGGATTAGAAGAGTTAGAGAGAGAGAGAGGTGCTCTCGAGTTTCTCTCCCTTTTTCGAAAAAAAAAAAAAAAAAAGTTGGATTTTTTTCTTCGATTTTTTCCCATTTACCACCACCACCACCACCACCGAGACAGCCCTCTTTTCTTCGCTTTCATTGTCCTTCTTTTTTCTTCCAAGTCTTCTTTACACGTGTAAAACAACAAAATATTCTTTTTCTTTTCACCGCATTATCCTTCCGATCGCCGCGGAGACGCTGTCGGAGCTCAGGGCGAACCCGACGCCGGTCGCCGTCGTCCCAGCTCCTCGACCTCCAAAACCCCCGCCACCGCTGCCACCGCCGCCACCACTGCCCCTCACGTTCGTAGCGATCCCGACCAGGGCCCCCGAAGAGTCCACACAGGCCCCGCCGGCCCAGCCGACGCCGGCGAAGGGCGCGTCCGTCTGCAGGCAGCCCGTGACGAGAGGGGGGATCGCGGCCGCGGCCGAGCCCTGCGGCAGGGCGATGGCCCTCTTCAGGCCCGAGACCATCCCGGCCGTGGCCAGAGGGCTCCCGTCGCCGCTGGGGGCGGCGACGACGAGGAGGGACTGGCCTATTCTCAGAGAGGAAGAGGGCCCGAAGGCGAGCGGCGGGAGCAAAAGAGAGGGAGAGGGAGAACTTGAGGAGGTCGAAGAAGAAGAAGAAGAGTTCGAAGAAGAAGAGGAGTTCGAAAGTAAAGACGAAAAGTCGACTCTCAGCAGCGCGACGTCAGAGACGGGTTCCGTCCCAACCACCGAGGCCGGAAACACAAACTCCTCCTCTCCTCTGTCATTGCTCTTCTTGATCTTGACAAACAGCGGGGAGCCCGCAGCGGCCGCCAGAGCGTGCGCAGTCGTCGCGACGACGCCTCCGTCCAAGACGGCGACTCCCGAGCACAAAGGGGAGAGCGGCTTCGAGGGCCCCCTCCTCGCCGCCAAAACGCTGACGACGGAGTCTCGCGCCGAGGAGATGGCGGCGGCGGCCTCCTCCTCGTCGAGGAGCGGGGCGGCGAGGGAAGGGAGGGGAGGCAGGAGGAGGAGCGAGGAAGCGGAGGAGAAGAGCAGGAGGAGGTCTCTTCTTCGCGACGAGGAGGTCAAAGGGGTGGAGATCGATGCCGATGATTTTCGCTCGTCACTTTCGCTCCTCTCTTTCTCCTCCGACGCAGCCCTCGCGATCACAGGGCGTGTAGCATACCGATATCGTCCCTCTGGTGTAATCGAACTGGCTCGAGGCCCGCAATTGCGGGAGATGACGCGCATGGAGAAAGGAAAAGAAGAAAAGAAAGTGAAAAAAAAACTCACAACACTTTGATCGAGCGACACGAGGAAAGAAAAAAAAACAAATCATCAAACCATGGGCTGGCTCCCGTTCGGCTTCAAGGCCTCCAAGGCACGCACGCAGTGCCAGCTCGGCGTGGCGCGCATCAAGCTGCTTCGTAACAAGAAGACGATCCAAGTAAGAAGAAGAAGAAGGAGGAAGAGGAAAGAGAAGGAGAAGAAAGAAAGTCGAATTCAAATCCATCGCTCTCGCTTGCTCAGCTTCCCCTCGACCTCTTCCTCCTCCTCTTCAACTCCTCAACTCCAAAACCTTCCAGCTCAAGCAGCTCCGCCGCGAAGTCGCCGACCTCCTCAAGGCCGACAAGGAGGACTCTGCCCGCATCCGCGTCGAGGCTGTTTTGAGGGAAGAATCTCTGCTCCAAGCATTCGACATCCTGGAGCTCCACCTCGAGCTCGTCGGCGTGCGAGCCACTCTTTTAGAGAAAGTCGAGACGGCGCCCGAGGACATGGTAGAGGCCCTTTCCTCTTTAGTTTTCGCCGCGCCGCGCCTGGGAGACGACCTGCTCCCCGAACTGACCGTTTTAAAACAAATGCTGGCGAGGAAGTTCGGGCGCGAGTACGCCGAGGAGGCTTGCGACGAGGCGACCGCGACATCGAAATGGAGGGTGAGCGAGCGGCTCGTCGGGCTGCTGGCGGTCGGGGTCCCGGCGCCCGAGGCGAAGGCGGCCGCGCTGGCGGCGATCGCGGCGGAGTTTGGTGGGGTGGAGTTTGACGAGAAGGCCGCGGTGGAGGACATGAGGAAGAAAGGCGGAGGAGGGGGGAGCGGAGGTGGTGGTGGCGTTGGTTTGCTCGCGAAGGACCCAAAAGCGGCGAAGAAGAAGAAGGAAGAAGAAGAAAAAGCCGACAAAGCCGAAGAAGAAGAGGAAGAGGAAAGAGAGAACCTCCCTGCGCCTCCCTCGGGCGGCCCTTCCTCTGCCAAGGACGCCGCCGTCGCAGCCAGGGCCGCGGCGGACAGGGCGAGCGCCGCGGCTGACGAGGCGGAACGGTACGCCGGGGAGAGTTCAAATGCGAAGAAAGGGAGGGAGAGTTTGCAAAAAGCCGTTGTCGCGGTCGAGGTCGACGAAACGGCGACGGCGGCAGACGGGCAACCAAAGGAGGAAAAAGAGGAGGCGAAGAAGAAGAAGGAGAAAAAGGCAACGCCTCCACCTCCACCTCCCGCGGAAGAAGAGAGCTCCTCCTCTTCGACGAGCGGGAAACAGCAGCAGAATCAGGAAACGGAGCCGGGGCCGGGGCCCTTTGACAGCGTCGACTCCGTCTCTCGAGCCCCTCCTCCGCCAAAAAATTCGACCTCTTCTTCCTCGAAACCAGCTGCTGCTCCCTCTTCGTCCTCCACCTCCTCTTCCTCGCTGGGCTTCCCGACCCCGCCTCCGAACACGGGAGGCTCGGGGGGAACGGTCGCCAAGCCCTCGGAGCTGGACGAGCTCGCTAAGAGGTTCGAGTCCCTGAAGAAAGGGGGCGGAAACGGAAGTTGAAAAAGAAAGAAAAAACTGAGAGAAATTAAGACCTTTTTCTTTTTTTCTAATTTCTTTTTTGTTTTTGTTTTTCTCTCTTTCTCTGTTACACACAAGAAAAGCGACGCTAATGGGCGAATAAGAAAAGGCGGAAACACGTCGAGAAAGAAAAAGAACGCAGCAGCAGCAATGGGTTTTTGAAGTTCGCGCGGCAAGACAAAAAAAAAAGGAAGATGAAATGGGAAACAGTTGCGGGTCGTTTTTTCTTTTTTTTCTTTTGGTCCAAAAAGTTTTTTGGGGTCGTTTGTTTTGTTGAAGTCTCTCTCTCTATTCGATGTGATGGTATAAAGCGCTTTTTCACTCCTCTGCCCCAGCTCCCTAGTGGAACCGGACACGAGAAGAGGAGCTCTCTCTCTTACGCTGCGAGCCCGGCCTCTGGCGTCTGAACGCTTCTTGTCGGCAGAATCACTCCGCCCTCGCTCATCGTGGTCGTTCTTTTCCCTCTCTTCACGGCCCCCAGGTACTTTTCGAGCACCCCGGCCTCGTCCTGCCTCCTCGCGTAATCCGCTCCAGCGGCCATCAGGGCCTTCGCTCCATCGAGATCGAGCCTCTTGAGAAAGTCGAGGCGGCCAAACTCCAGCTGAGTGTCGTGGCAGTAGTCGAGCACAAAGGCCTCCCCCCCGGCCTCGAGCAGGTCGCTGTTGTTCCTCCACAGGAAGTCGTAGAGGGAGCCGTCGACATAGGCCTGTCCACGGAAGCGGGCCGCTCCTCTCCCGTCCAGGAAAAAGGGCACGTGCGCCGAAGCGAGGCAGGCGTCGATAAGCTCGCCCCTGGTCTGGAAGCAGTCGAGCGCCCGCAGCCGCATCGAGGGGACCGAGGTGACGACGAGCTTGAGGCGTCCCGCGCACCTCGCCGCGGCGTCTTGGGGTAATAAATCGTCGAGCCAGTCCCTGACGACGCCGCCCCAGACTCCGGCCAGGCCCGTGGGACGGTCGAAGATGCCTCTTTTTTCCGAGAGAGCGTGCGCCGCCTCGGCCGCGTCGAGCGCGCGGACGCCGCAGGCGGCCAGCGTGACCGCGAGGCCGCCGGCGGAGGCGCCGCGGAGGTGGACGCGGTCGAGGTCGTAGCGCTGGGCCATGTAGTCGATGGCGCCTGAGGTTTGGAGTGGTGGTGGTGGGGTGGGGGTGGGGGGGGTGGAAGTATGGAGGAAGAGGAAGAAAGGTTGAGGTTGAGGGAGGTGAGCGGCGAGGGTTTTTCTTTTCGTTTTTTTGGAGGCAGCGCCTCTTCTCCTAGAGCTTGATCGAAACCCTCTCTGTGCGTCCCTCTGGCCCTCGATCGACCCCGGTCCGCGCGATTGGGGAGGAGGGAAACGATCTCGAGAACGCGCTCGATGCGCTTCGAGGATCGGAGAGAGCTCGGATCGCTCGGAAACCGCCGCGAGGAAGGTGGATGGAATGCGGCGTTCGTTCGAGCGACGCGCACCGTCGAAAAACGGAAGATCGAAAAAAAGGTGCGCTTCTTCTTCAACACCTCTTCGCTTTCCTTTCGCTGTCCTATCGCCGTGGAAAAGAAAAGAACTTTTTTATGACTCACCGAGCTGCCAGAAGAAGAACACGCCGCCGCCTCCACCGGAGAGGATCGGCGCCTGCGGCGGGACCCACGCGCTGGAGGTCCTCGTCGGCGGCGACGATCGCGACGTCGACGGGGCAGCGACGACGCTCGACGAGAGCGGGACGACATTGCTGAGGAGCTGCTGCTGCTGCTGAAGCGTCAGCTGCTTCCTGTCAGCGCCAGAAGACGCGTCCTTGCGTGCCGCCGGCGACGAGCTGGGCGGGGCGGCAGCAGCGACGACGAGCGAGGCCCTGCGCGCAGCGCGGGGAGAAGAAGAAGAAGAGACAACAGCGCTGCATCTCTCGATTCTTCGCTCGAGGTTGCGCCTCCTGCTGCTGCTTCTGCTGTTGTCTTGATGCTGCTGCGAGGACGAGCCCGACGTCGACGCCACCATCGGCGGCGACGCGCGGAGCATCATCATCGCGGACGAAGACATCGCGGGGAAGGAGAAGGAGGAGAAGAGCGCGAGAAGAAGAAGAAGAAGAGCGAAGAGCGGAGAGGAACCTCTCCGGAACTCTTTCTCTTCCTTCTTCAGTTTCGAAAAAAGTGATTCTCAACTCAAAAACCTCTCTTTTTTTTTAATTTATTGCACCACTCTCTCCTCCTCTTCTCCGCTTCTCCCCTCTCTAAACTCCCAACGAAGTCAAAAACACACACCCTCTCTCTCCCCATTTTAACTCAGCCCCGACCCGACGTCCAGCGCCACCGTCTTCACATCCAAATACTCGTTGATCGCCTCGGCCCCTCCCTCTTTGCCCAAACCCGAGTGCTTGAGCCCACCAAAGGGGGCCGAGGAATCGGTCACCGCAGCGGTGTTGACGCCAACCATGCCGTAGTCCAGCGCCTCGGCGAGCCTCCACGCCCTGGAGACGTCCCTGGTGAATACATAAGCAGCGAGGCCGTACTCGGTGTCGTTGGCCAGGGCCACCGCTTCTTCCAGAGACTTGAACTTGAACGCCGCGACGAGCGGACCGAAGGTCTCCTCGGTGTGGACCCTCATGCCAGGCAGCGCCCCGGAGAGCACGGTAGCACTAGAGAAATAGCCCTGGGCGTACGGGGAGTCGGCAGAGGGCAAAGGGCCACTGGTGGCAGCCACGGTGGCTCCTTTGCTGAGTGCGTCGTCGATGTGGGCTCGCACCCTCTCGGTCGCTGCCGGGGAAATCAGAGGTCCAAGGCTCGTCGCCGGGTCTGTCCCTGGGCCCATCCTCAGCCTGGAGGCGCGGGCAGAGACTGCCTCCACAAAAGGCTTGTAGACCTCTTCTGCGACGAGGACGCGAGAAGCCGAGATGCAGGTCTGCCCTGCGTTGCGGAACGCCGAGGCCGCGACGGCAGTGGCGGCCTGCTCGACGTCGGCGTCCGAGGCGACGATGACGGGGGCGTTGCCTCCGAGTTCTAGGGACAAGCGCTTGACGGTTTTCGAAGCTCCTTCGTAGAGGTGGCTGGTTGTGTGTGGGGGGGGTGTGGGGGTGGGGGGATTTGATTTGATTCGATCGGAGAGGAAGAAGAAGAAAGAGTGAGGAAGAGAAAGAAGACGAACAACGGAAGAAAAAAATGAAAATGAAAATGAAAAAAAACTTTTCCCTCCCCTCTCACTCACCGTCCCACCGCCGTCGAGCCCGTGAACCCGATCTTCCTCACCGCGTCCGACTTCAAGAACGCGTCCCCGATGGCCTTGGCGTCACCCGAGACAACGTTGAAGACGCCCGCGGGGACCCCAGCCCTGCGAGCGAGCTCCGCCAGGGCCAGGGCGACGAGCGGCGTCGACTCGGCCGGCTTCAACACAACCGCGCACCCCGAGGCCAGCGCCGGGGCGGCCTTGCGGGTCACCATCGACGCCGGGAAGTTCCAGGGGGTGATGAGCCCCGCGACGCCCACGGGCTGCTTCAGAGTCATCATCCTCCGGCCTCTGCCGGGGGCACTCAGCACGCTGCCGGTCACTCGGACGGCCTCCGCGGCGCTCCAAGAGACGCTGTCGACCGCCGAAGACAGCTCGTTCCTCGCTTCCGCCAGGGGCTTTCCGCACTCCAGGCTCATGATAGTGGCCAGGTCCTCGGTGTTCTCCGAGATGAGGCGCGCCCACTCGCTTAAAATCGACGAACGCTCCCTGGCCGGCCTGTTCCTCCACCCGCGGAACGCCGCCGCGGCCTCCTCGACCGCGACGGTCGCCTCGACGCCGCCGCAGCGCGCGACGCGGGCGACGACGCCCGCCGTGGCAGGGTTGACGACGTCGTAGGTCTTATCATCGTTGTTGTTGTGGGAGGTTTCCGCTTTCGGGGGAGGAGAAGAAGAAGAGCTGCTGCCGCTGCCGTTCGAAGAAGAGCTCGCCGCTTCGTTGCCGCCGCTCCCGGTGATGCTGCCTCCTCCCCCGGCGTCGACGAACTCCCCTCCGATGAACGCGCCCGTCTGCAGCAGAGACCTGTCCGTCAGGCGCGGGGACACGGCGTCCTCGGCGACGGCGTCGGAGGTGAAGGAGGCCGAGAAGGCGGAGAGGGAGAAGAAGGGGGAGGAGCGAGAGCGAGAGAGGGAGAAGGGCGACGACAAAGAGGTCGAGAAACGCGACGACGACGACGACGACGACGACGGCGCATCAGCAACGATACCCGGCCTCGATGATCCGCCGCTCCTGCTCCCCGCCGTCGCCGCCGCTGACGCCGCTGACGCCGAAGCTGCGCTCGTGAGAGTGCCGAAGGACGACGTGCCGGCCGCCGCAGCCAGCGAGCGCAGGGCCAGCGCGGAGAGACCGCCGCGGGAGAGCATTTGGAAAAGCTTTTTTTTCTTCTACTAGTGTGGAGTTGGCTGCTCGCTCACTTCTCTTGTCGATAAAAAAAGAAAAAAAGAAGATTCCGACTACTCTCTTTTCTGAGAATGCCTTTCCACGTCGAACTCTCGCACGCCGGCTCGGGACGCAAGTGGGACGTCCAGGTCTCCGAGGCGTGCTCTTTCGGGCAGCTCAAGGTGAGAAGACCAAGTTGTCGCGCCTGAAGCGCCCGTGGAGCCCGTGGATCCTGTTTGATTTTCTTTTCGGAAGGTCAATTATTGTTCAAGACCTCTTCTCTCTTTCTCTCTTCTCTCTCTCTCCAGCGCTCTCACCCCCTCTCGATTCTCTCTTCTCATCCTCTCACTCAACAGGAGGCCGCGGCGAGCCTCATCGGCGTGCCTCCCGAAGGCTTCAATTTGATGTGAGTAAAGGAGAAGCGAGCTGATTCTCTTTCTGTTTCGCTTCCTTTGATCGACCGATTGAGATCGCTTGCTCGCTCGACACTCACGCTTTCGAACCTCAACCTCAATTTCCAACGCTTTCTCTCAGCTTCCGCGGCCGCCCAAAGAGCGACGAGGACTTCCTCGTCGACGCAGGCGTCGGGCCCGGATCCAAGATCGCTGCCGCCGAGACGGCAGAGTACCGCCGGTCCAGGGGAGCAGACGCGGCGCTGGCGCGCGCCGAGGCGGCGGAGGAGCAGAAGCAGGAGCAGGAGCGGGAGCGAGCTGCGGCGCCTTCGTCGCACCCGCTTTCGAGCCCGGAGAACAACAACGCTGCCGCTGCTCCTCCTCCTCCTGCTTCTTCCTCTTCGGACCCGATCGCGAGGCAGCTTGACGCGCTGGAGGCCTCCGTCGCCGCTCTGGAGCGGGAGGCCGAGGCCGCGGGGCTCTTCGATCCTTCTTCTTTCCCTGCTGCTGAAGAGCAACATCCTCCTCAGAGAACGACGAGGAGCCTCTTCTCCCGAAGAAAGCACGAAGAAACGCCCCCTTCTCCCTCCAACAGCAGCTACCGCGCCGCGCTCTACAAGGATGCGCTCCGCCTCTCGGAGTTCTCCACGCAGCAGCTTCTCAAGCTCGACGCCGTGGAGCTGCCGCAGACCATAGGAGGAGGAGAAGCAGGAGAAGCAGGAGACGGAAACGGGAATTTGAGCACCGCCGCCCTGGCCAAGGAGCGGAAAGAGGCCCTGCGCGCCCGGAGGAAGGCGCTGATCAAGCGGGCGCAGGCCCTCGGGGACGCGATGGACAGGGCCAAGGAGTGGCTGAAGTAGAAAGGAAAGGAAAGGGGGGAGAACCTCAAAACTCTCAACTTTCCAGTTTTTTTGTAAAAAAAAAAAAAAAAAAAAAAAAAAAAAAAGGATAAGAAGAGAGCCGTCGCCGCTTTTCTTCACTTTCCCCAACACTTGCAATTCGCCCCTTCTCGTTCGCGTTCTCTCTGCTTTGAATTACGATGCCTTCCGTGCGATTCGAGTAGGAGACTACTACTGAGTGACTCACAACTCTCTCTACAGCGATGGAGAGGCCACCCAGGCCCTGCTCCTCGGCGTCGGGGCCGCCCTCGACTTCGACTTCGTCATCATCGTCGTCGTCGCTAGCGGCGTCGCCGGCCATTCGCCCGACCCCATTCGCATCGGATCGGCGCCGGCCGCTGCGGGCAATCGCGCCCTCTCCGCGTCGCTGCCACACGCCCATCGCGACGAGGCAGGTCTCTGCTCGCGCCACTCCGGGCGGCTTACCTTCGCCCGGCGTGGCGGCGACGACAGCGCGCGAGGTCGTGGTCGCTGATGGCGACGCGGCGGCAGCTGCGACGGCGGCAGCGGCATCTCTCTCACCTTTGCCGACGACTAGCAAACCTGCTCCTGCTCCTGCTCCTCCGCCTCGAGCACCTCCGCGCCCTCCGCTCGCGTCCCCCGCGGTCGCCGTCGCCCTCTCAAGGGAGCTTCCGGCAGCCCCGGACGCGGCGTCCGCGGTCTCGACGCTCGCGGCCGCGGTCGCGGCGGCGGGGCGGGAGTTCTCGGCGTTCCGCTCCGGCCTCGTCCGCCTCGAGGTGCCTCTGCCGCAGAATTCTTCTTCCGCTTCTTCTTCTTCTTCTTCTTCGTCCCCCGCGTCCCTCTCCTGGCTCGCAGCCCAGAGCGACGCCGACCCGGCCCTGCTCCCTCGCGTCTTCTTCTCGCCCAGAAGGTCCCCGCCGGGGCAGGGGACGAGCCCGGGAGCCGCGGCGGCTGCGAGGGCCGGCGCGGGCGCGGGGGCGACGGCGGGCGCCGGCAGCGCCTGGCTGTGGAGGGCGCCGCTCGTCGATTCTTCTGATGCTGACTCGGAACCGACTTCTTCCTCCTCTATGACCCTGTCCGACGCCCTCAGGGACGCAGGGAGGTTCCTCTCGGTGGCGGCCTCGTCACCCCGGGTGCGCGCCTTCGTCGCCGGGAGGTTTGACGAGGGCAAAGGCGGAGGAGGAAGACGAGGAAGGGGAGGAGGAGGAAGGAGGGAAGAAGAGTTCGACTCGAGCTGGGCGCCCTTTGGGGCCTTTACCGTCGTGATCCCCCGCCTGGAGTTTGTCGAGGGGTCCACTTGCGATTTCCTGTGTTGCACGCTGGCTTGGAGGGAGGAGGAAGAGGAAGAAGGAGACGAAGAAGGACAAGAAGGAGAAAAAGGAGCGAGTTCTTCTCTTTCCCTCTCCGAGGCCGCTTCCGCCGCGCTCGTCGCCCTGAAGGCGACGAGCCCCCCTTCCGCCCTCCGGCAGCCTCTCCCTTCTCCCGGGTGCCGGATCTCTTCAAAGAGGCATCTTCCTGACGAAAAGGGGTGGGCGGAGGCGTTGGGCCCCGTTGTCGCCGAGATCGAAAGGGTCACTAGTGGCGAAGAGAAGAAGAAGAAGAAGAACGAGAGCGACGACGAAGGAGACGGAGACGAAGACAACACTTTCTTCTCGAGCGGCAGCGGCAACAACTGCACCAACTTCGACACGCGCCTCGCCCGTGACGAGTTCCGCGCCAACGGCGTCTCGGGGCTCGAGTCGCTTCTGTCCTCGCTGGAGTCGCCGAAAGGGGGAGGAGGAGGAGGAGAAGGAGGAGGAGGGGAGAATCCGCCGGCGCTGTCGAAACTCGTGCTTGCTCGGAGGACCGACGTTTCTTTCGAAACTCCTTCCGATTCTTCCTCTTCCTCTTCTTCTTCTTCCTCTTCTGCCACCACCGGCGTCGACCCCACCGAGCTCGTCGCCGCCCTCGCCAGCAGGGAACCGCGCGCCTACCAGTTCCTTCTCGACCTCGGGGCCGCGCAAGGAGAAGAGGGGGGAAGCGCAACCCCTCTCCTCCCGGCGTTCGTCTGCTCCTCGCCCGAGCAGCTCTACTCGCGCTCCGGAAGGGCCGTCGCGTCGGAGGCCGTGGCCGGGACCAGGGCCCGCGGCCCTCCCGCAGACGCCGAGGCCGACTTCTGGCTCTCTTTCGACCTGCTGTCGCATCCGAAGGACCACGCCGAGTTCGTCATCGTGAGGGACTGGGTGCGCGGGGCGCTGGAGAGGGTCTGCGGCTGCGGCGTGGAGGGGGGGGGAGGGGAAGAGAGCGGCGGCGGAAGGAGGAGTTTGAACGGCGGCGAAGGCGACGAGCAAAATTCTTCGCCTTCGTCGTCTTCGTCTTCTTCTGCTTTCGCTTCCTCTTCTCCCTCCTCTACTTCTTCCGTTCGCATCGACAGGCCCAAGGGCATCCTCAAGCAGGGCGGCGTCCAGCACCTCCACGCGCGCCTCTCGGGGACGCTCAGGCCCACCGCGACGGACGCCGACGTCCTCGCCGCGCTGCACCCGACGCCGGCGGTCTGCGGCCGGCCGCGCGCGCTGGCCAAGGAGAAGCTGCGGGAGGCCGAGGGGTTCGATCGGGGGCTTTATGCCGGCCCCGTGGGGTGGGTTTCCGGGTCCGGGGCGGAGTTTGCCGTGGCGATCAGGTCAGCGAGGCTTGACAGAGTGGAAGCGGGGGAGGGGAAGGAGAAGAAGAAAGAGACGAAGAAGAAGAGCGGCGGCAACGGCAGCGGCAACGCTGCTGCTGCTGCTGCTGCTGCTGCTGCTGCTGCTGCCGCCACCGTCGCTCCTCAGAGACGACAACACCCGGCGTCTCGCCTCTCGGCCTTTGCGGGAGTGGGCGTCGTCCGGGGCTCCCAGGCCCACGAGGAATGGGCCGAGCTCGACCTGAAAGTCGAGCAGCTCCTGTCGCCGCTGGCTCCCGCGACCGACCCCCGCGACGAACCCAACCCGGCCTCTGCCTCGGCCGCGCTCGTCGTCGAGGAGCTCTGCCGCCTCGGGTGCCCGGCCTTCTGCGTGGCCCCGGGGGCCCGGTCCTCTCCGCTTGCTTTGGCGATAGCCAGGCACCCCGTCGCCTCCACCAGGACCCACAGGGGGCTGGACGAGCGCAGCCTGGGCTTTTTTGCCCTGGGCGTGGGAAAGGCCACAGGGAGGGCAGCCGCCGTCGTCACCACCAGCGGCACGGCCGTCGCGAATTTGCTGCCGGCGGCGGTCGAGGCCTCGATGGCCGGGGTCCCACTGCTGCTGCTGACGGCGGACAGGCCAGCCGCGCTGAGGGGTACCGGAGCGAACCAGACGATAGAACAGGCCGGGATCTTCGGGAGCTACGCGCGCTACTTCGCGGACGTCGAGCCTCCGTGCCGAGAGAGGGAGGAGAAGAGTTTGGGTCTTTCGTCGTCGCCGGCCGTCGAGGTGCTCCTCGAGGTCGGGAGGGCCTTTGACGCCGCCTGCTCCGGGATTCCCTCTTCTTCTTCTTCTTCTTCTTCTTCTTCTTCTTCTTCTTCTTCTTCTTCTTCTTCTTCTTCTTCTTCTTCTGCTTCTGCTTCATCTTCTCGTTCCTCATCGATGCCTCCCTGCGTCCTCCCCGGACCGGCGCACCTCAACCTGCAGTTCGCAGAGCCGCTGGGGAGGAGCGCGGGGAAATTCCCGGAGGGGTTTTGGTCCGGCGGCGGCGGCGGCGTCGAGAGCTGGCTGCGGAGCAAGACGAGGTTTTCCAAAAGCGAAAGCGAAGAGGTCGAACTTACTTCTCCGATTTCAGACTCGCTCCTGGAGCTCATCGCCTCTGCTCGGAGACCTCTGCTGGTCCTGGGGGAGGCGAGGACTGCAGCGGACGCCGCGGCCGGCGCTCGGATCGCAGCGGCGCTGAACAGGAAAGGAGGGAAGGGGGAAGAGGGAGGAGAAAGAAGGTGGCCGGTCGCGGCCGACGCGCTCTCCGGGGTCCGCGTCGGCAACCCCGATCTCCCCTCCTACTTCCTCTCCTCGCCCGACGCGACGCTGGCGTGCGGTGATGGTGACGACGGGGAAGAAGACCAAGCAGCATCCTGGAGGGCGCTGAGGCCCGACCTGGTCCTGCAGGTGGGAGGGCGGGTGACCTCGAAGAGGCTCCTGGCGTTCCTGGGGTGGGCGACGAAAGGAGGAGGGAAAGAAGAAACCTCGACGGCGGCAACGGCGACGGCGACGACGACGGCGACGGCGACGGCGGCGACGGCGACGAAAGCGGCGAAAGCGACTTCTTGGGTCCTCGTCGACGAGGCGAGCGAGTGGTTCGACCCCGCCGGGCCCGGGGCGCCCCCGACGGTGCGCGTCTCCGCGCCGGCGGCGGCGCTGGCGGCGGCGCTGGAACGAGAGGAGGAGGAGGAGGAGGAGCTGCCTCCTTCGTCGTCTTCTCCTTCTTCAAAGGCCTCCTCCTCCTCCTCCTTCGCCTCTCTGTGGCTCCTCGTCGACGCCGCCGCCGCCGCCGCCGCCGCGGCCCTGCTCGAGGCAGACACGGTCGCTGCATCTGCCGCCTCTGCGGCCGCCTCTTCTTCTGCTGCTGCTTATTCTGCTGCTGTCGCTAGCAGCAGCGGGAGAGGAAGAAGAAGGAGCGCGGGCAGCGGGGGTGCGAGCAACGCCTCTCCCTCGGGTCTGCTCTCCGAGCCCGCCGCCGCGGCCCTCGTCGCGCGCCGGCTGCCGCGCGGCAGCTCGCTCTTCGTCGGCAACTCGATGCCGATCCGCGACGTCGAGGCCTACAGCTCCCTTCCCTCTTTGTCTTCTTCTTCCTCTTCTTCCTCTCCTTCGTCGTCATCGCTTTTCGACGATTCCTCCCCTCCTCTCCTGGCGGGGGCGCCGCGCGCGACAAGGATCGCCGCCTCCCGGGGGGCCTCGGGCATCGACGGCGTGCTGTCGACCGCCGCCGGGTTCGCCGCGGGGACGCGGAGGCCAGCCACGCTTCTTTTGGGAGATCTTTCCTTTTTGCACGACACCAACGGCCTGGCGCTGCTGAGGGACGGGGAAGGGAGCCCGCCCCTGACCGTGGTGGTGCTCAACAACGACGGCGGGGGGATCTTCCATTTGGTGAAGGACATCGCCGGCGGCGTCGTCCGAAATTCTTCAAACTCAGCTTCGAGTTCAAACTCGGATTCAAATTCAAACTTGAGCCTGGGGGAGCTCGACGCGGTCTGGGCGACGCCGCAGGGCGCGGACCTCGGGGCGCTGTGTAGGGCGCACGGGGTGCCACACCAGAAGGTTTTTGCGGGAGGAGGGAAGAGCTCTTCCTACTCTTCGTCGTCGGCGTCGTTCCCTGCTGCCGCTTCTTCTTCTTCTTCAAAGAGCTCCTCCAACGACGACGACGCCACCGCCGCTCTCTCATCGGCTCTCGACGCCGCCGCCGCCCTGGGCTCCTCATCCGTGATCGAGGTCGTCTGCCCTCGCAGGGAGCGCAACGCCGAGCTCCACCGGAGGCTCTCGGCGGCCGCGGGCCGGGCCGGCCGGGCGGCGGCGCGGCTGTCGGCGGCGACCGGAGGGGGGGTCTCCGTCGTCGGCGCCTCGGTGCGCTCGCTGCGCATCCCTCTCGCCAAGCCCCTCACGACGAGCTCGAGCTCGAGCTCGAGCTCTTCTTTCCGGCAGTGTTTCCTACTCAGGCTCGACTGCGAGACCGGGGACGGGCGCAGGGTTTCAGGAGAAGGGGAGATCTCTCCTCTCCCGGGGCTAAGCTCCGAGAGCGCCGCGGCCGCCGCGGCGCAGGCCGCCGCGCTCTGCTCGATCCTGAACAATGGAGGAAGAGCGACTCCTCTTCCTCTGGACGCGCCCGCGCTCGCCGGAGGGCTCACCCGCTGGCTGGCCCGCGTCGCTGGCAGCGGAAGAGGTGGTGGAAACGGAGAAGAAAGAGGACAAGAAGAGGGGCGGATCGCTCCGAGTGTCCGCTTCGGGGTCGAGGCCGCGGTCCTGGGCTCGCTGGCCGAGGCGGCCGGCTGCAGCGTTTCTGCTCTTCTCGCCGGCTTCAGAGGAGGAGAGGACTCGACGTCTTCTTCTTCTTCTGCTGCTGCTGCTCCCTCTCCTTCTCCTTCTCCTTCTTCTTTGGTTCCCGTCGCGGGCCTGATCTCGACGGACTCTGCGACGGAGGCCGCGGCGCTCGCAAGGGGCCTGGCCGATAGAGGGCACCGAGCGATCAAGGTGAAAGTCGCTCGCGAGGGTTCCAGCCCTTCCAAGGACGCCGAGATCGTCCGCGCGGTCTCCGAGGCCGTCGTGGGCAAGGAAAAGACGGAGAAGAAGGTCTCCATCCGCGCCGACGCCAACAGGGGGTGGACCCTGGAGGAGGCGAGCGAGTTTGCCTTAGCACTCCAAGGGAACGGCAAAACCGATAAAAAACCTGTAGTCTTGGATTTCCTCGAGGAGCCGCTCGCCGACCCTGGGCTCGACCTCGAGTCCTTCACCGCCGCCTTCCCCCTGCTCCCGCTGGCGCTGGACGAGACAGTGGACGAGGCGCTGAGCGGAGGAGAAGTCGGGAGCCGGAAGGCGGCCCTCTCTGCGCTGCTTTCGAGCTCTTCCTCCTCTTCTTCTTCGTCGTCGTCGTCTTCTTCTTCCTTTTGTGTCCCGGCGGCGCTCGTGCTCAAACCCTCCGTTCTCGGAGGCTTCGACGCCGTCGCCGGCATCGCCAGGGCCGCTGCTGCTGCTGCTGCTGCTGCTGCTGCTGCTGGCACCATCCGCTGCGTGGTCTCCTCGGCGTTCGAGGGGGGCGCGGGTTTGAGCGCCTGCGCGGCGCTCGCGGCCGCCGTCTCTCCCCCCTCCTCTTCAACGAAAAACGACGACGAAGAAGAAGAAGAAGAAGGAGAGGAGGGAGTCCACGGCCTCGGGACCTCTTCCTGGTTCTCCGAGGACCTTGGGGTCTCCTTCGGAGGCTCCGTCAGCGCCGAGCAGGCCGGGAAGGTCTTTGATAGAGGAGAAGAGAAGACAAAAGCAGAAGCACGAGAAGGAGAGGAAGCTCGGTTCCGGTGGGAAGAGGAGCTCGTAGCGGCCCCGGACGCCGGCGTCGTCTTCCGGACCCGGACACTGACTTCTCCTCCCTCTTTTTCTTCTTCCCCGCCTCCGCCTCCTCTCGTCGTCCTGCTGCTCCACGGATTCATGGGCATGGCCGAGGACTGGGCCGGGGGGGTCGGCGAGGCGCTGCTGTTCTCGGCAGCGGCGGAGGAGAGCAGCGAGGGGAAGGGGAAGGGGAAGAGGGGCGTCGTCGTCGTCGCGGCTGACCTTCCTCTCCACGGCCAAACGACTTCCGTTTCGCCTCCTTCGTCTTCCTCTTCCGGTTCCGGTTCTCCTTCCCCCTCTCCCTGGGTCTCTGCCGTCGCCGCGGTGAGGGAGCTCTGCTCCCTGCTCTCGGAGAAGCACGCCCGCGGGGAGCCCATCGCCGTCGTCGGCTACAGCCTGGGGACGAGGCTAGCTGCCGCCG
>Ga0210003_1001844_pt1 | contig 18294 bp, 22 predicted proteins | sample LantaG_FD_182804 | JGI IMG/M metagenome (GOLD analysis project Ga0210003, IMG submission 182804) | Deep subsurface microbial communities from Baltic Sea to uncover new lineages of life (NeLLi) - Landsort_02402 metaG (SPAdes) (version 2) | ecosystem: Environmental > Aquatic > Marine > Oceanic >...
TATTTCAGGAAATGGGAAACAAGTGAGAGATATCTTATATGTAGATGATGTGGTAAATCTTTATTTAAAAGTGAGTAAAAATATAGATAAAGCAAAAGGGCAAGTATTTAATGTGGGAGGTGGAATTAAAAATAGTTTATCTCTAATTGAGTTTTTTGATATATTAGAAAAAGAATTAGATATAAAAATAAATTATAAGAAAATTCCTTGGAGAAAAAGTGACCAAAAAATATTTATAGCAAATCTTGATAAAGCAAAGCAATTAATTAGGTGGAAACCCGACACCAACAAGAGCGATGGTGTTAAGAAAATACTAGATTGGATAAAGAATAACATTTGTTTTTAGTAGTGCTAGAAAATTTTGATCTAAAGGTGATAAGGAAAGATATTCAAAATCAAAGCCACTAAATAATGGAGTAAAATTTATAATGATATTAACTATATTAATACCTACTTATAATAGATCAGAACAATTGATGAAAAATTTATTAATGCTTTCTGGATTTATAAGAAAGAATAATTTGAATGATGATGTGATGATTCTTGTCTCTGATAACCGTTCGTCTGACAATACATACAACAAGGTTCAGCATTTTATTAACGAAAATACTGACACTAAAATTATTTTATTTAAGCAAGAAGAAAATATAGGTCTCGAAAAAAATGCATTATTCACATTAAAGAAAGCTGAAACCGATTATGTTATGTATCTTGGTGATGATGATTATATCAAGGAAAAATATCTTATTAAGGTTATAGAAATATTAAAAGATGAAACAGGAATGACCTGTATATTGCCAAATATTCAAGGAATTAATCCAGAAACAGGTGAAGTTAATGGTGAACGAGATAAAGGAATTAAATCAAGGATTTATGGGCTATCGTTTAAATCCTGTTTTGAGAATTCGTGGAGAGGACATCAATTAAGCGGAATTGTTTTGCGCAGAGATAAGCTGTACAAAGAGTACAATAGAAGGGGCGTATGCAATATTTACCCTTTTATTTTTTTTGTAGCATATTCAAGTTTGAAGGGGAAATTATTACATTTAACAGATTATCCCGTAGAAGTTTCTGCAGTGCCACAAAATCAGAAAGATTGGGGTTATAAAGATGATGGTTTAATTTCTGAAATATTTGACAATTATAAGTGTTTATATAATCAAAAGAAAGACTTTTTAAAAAGAACTCTATTGGAACTACAGCTGTTGAAAATACAAAGATGGCGGTTTTTAATGTACCTTAAATGCGGAAAAATTGCCTTTATGCGTACTATAATAAAAATTATTTTTTCTAAAAATACTTCTATATTAACAAAATTATTTTTTCCTATTCTTATTCTTGCGTTATTCTTTCGAAAAATACTGAGGTTGATATTTTAGATTATTCAAGGGAAAGAAATTAAATGAAAAAACTATTTTCGGAATTAAAACAAGGCGTTGTTATTGTATTTATTTCCAGATATGCTGGTATATTTTTTCAAATTATCTTTACAGTAATATTGGCTCGTTTATTAACACCCAAAGAATTTGGCGTTGTTGCCATAGTTGCAGTCTTTATAACTTTTTTCAGATTATTAAGTGAGATGGGACTTGGTGCTGGTATTGTTCAGAAAAGGGGTCTGAATAATGAAGATATATCTTCATTATTTATTTTAACAATTTTTATAGCTATTTTATTTGGATTGTGTTTCTATATTTTTTCCTATGCAATTGCCGCCTTCTATAAAAACAATATTTACATTAATATTGGTCACTTATTGTGTATTACTCTAATTTTTTCTACATTAACAACTGTACCGTCATCAATTTTGCGGAAAAACAAAAAGTTTCTAACAATAGGGGTTATACAAATTGTTACTATTGTTTTGTCAGGCATATTTGGTGTTTTCTTGGCATTTAAGAATTTTAGTTATTATGCACTTGTAGTTCAATCAATAATTAATTCAGTATTGCTTTTTATTAGTTTTTATATTTATTCAGGGATACGAGTAAGGTTTGTATTTTCCGTAAATTCAATCCGTAAAATATTTAAATATTCTTTTTATCAATTTTTATTTAATACTATTAATTATTTTAGCAGGAATCTTGATAATATATTAATAGGAAAATTCCTTGGTCCAACTGCTTTGGGATTCTATGATAAAGCTTATAAGCTCATGCTTTATCCTGTACAGAATTTAACCGGGGTAATGTCATCTGTACTTCATCCTGTAATGGCGGAATATCAGGATAAGAGTTCTGTGATATATACTGCTTATTTGAAAATTTTAAAAATATTGCTGTTAATAGGCATACCAATATCCATATTTTCGTTCTTTTCGGCTAAGGAAGTAATTTTAATGATGTTTGGTAATAATTGGGTGCAGTCAATCCCTGTTTTTAAGGTATTGGCTCTCTCAATTTGGCTCCAGATGTTACTTTCGACTACAGGTTCAATATTTCAAGCAGCAGGAAGAACAGATTTCTTATTTTTGTCAGGTACAATGTCTAACATCCTTTTGGTTATAGGCATGGTTGTGGGAATGCAGAAAGGAATAACGGGTGTTGCAATAGGTATAGTTACTGCCTTTTATGTAATGTTTATTCCAGTATTTTGGATTTTGATAAAAGTTGTTATTAATCAGGATATAAAAGAATTTTTTAAATTGTTTACAAAGCCATTAATTATAGGGATTCCGATTATAATAATACTTTATATTGAAAGCATGTTTTTAAATGTCAACATATTTATTAGTTTTTTTATTAAGATATCCTCCACAATGCTTGTTTATTCGATTGGATTAAAAATTATAGGAGAATATAGCTTATGGAATGTGTTTAAATCGTGTGCTCAAACTTTTTCAACTCGAGGTTCTCAAAATCTTTAAAGATAGTATATTTTCAAACCTTAGGCGAGAAAAAGATGCGAGAGAAACATAATGTTCTGTTTATGGCAGCTGTTTGGACAAAAGAACACTTGGGATATCACATTTAAAAATAGAAGAATAAAAAGTGAATAAAATCAAGTAGTTATAAGTATTACCAAATGGTGGATTTAATACTGAAATAACATATAGGATTTTTGAAAATCCCTATCATAGATTTTTTGTATTAAAAAAAGAGAAGTAATTTAATGAAAAAAATTAAAATAATTATTAAAAGAATAATCCCGAGACAATGCCATAGTAAAATGTCATTTTTATATAACTATTTACAATCAATATTTTTATTTGGATTTAAATATAAATGTATTTTTTGCAAAGGTCATTTTCGAAAACTTCTTCCCATTGGATTAAAAAGTGATGTCGCTATGAATCTTATTGGGGGGGGGATATCGTTATAGTTTATGTCCCAGATGTTACTCAACAGATAGAGAAAGATTGATTTATTGGTATATTGTTAACAAGACAAATATCTTAAATTCGGATAAAACAATAAATTTATTACATGTTGCTCCTGAGAAAAATTTACAGAAAATCTTAAAATCTTTTTCACATATTGAATATATTAGTGGAGATTTAAATCCATTAGTAAATTGTGATGTTATTCTTGATATCACAGATATGAAATTTAAAGATAACTTTTTCGATGTCATTATCTGTAATCATGTTTTAGAACATATTGAAGATGATCGAAAAGCAATGCATGAGTTATTTAGAGTTTTAAAACCGAAAGGGATTGCCATCTTACAAGTGCCTATTTCTAAAGTTTTGAAACAAACTTTTGAAGATTTTTCAATTACTTCTCCAGAGGAAAGAGAAAAATATTTTAGGCAACAAGACCATGTGAGAATATATGGCCAGGATTATAAAAATGGATTAGAAAACGTCGGTTTTAAATTAGATTTATATGATATTAAAAATGATTTAAGTATTAAAGAGATAAAAAGACTTGCTCTGAATCAAGAAGAAATTCTATATGTATGCCAAAAACCATGATTCTTGGTATTTAGTATCATAGATACTTCTATATCTTAAGAAAAAATATTAATGAGGTAAATAAAAATATTTTATGGCTGAAAAACCGACAGTAAGTGTAATTATACCAACTTATAATAAAGCATATCTAATAGATAGATTTATACAAAGTGTATTAAATCAAACCTACCAGGACTTTGAACTTATTATAGTGGATGATAGCTTGACAGATAGTACAGAGAAAATAATTATAGATATTAAGAGCATCTTGGATAAGAACGAAATCGCGAAGGAGGGATATGGTTATTGGAGATTATGAATAGTAAAAGGTTTAGTAGTTTGAAGAATGATAATTACATTAAACAGGAATATACCAATAGAGAACTAAATATAAAGCCTATTAAGTATAGCAAAACCAACTTGTTTTTAGTTATGGCGATAACCTATATTTTTTCTGTTAATATGTTTACTTTTGGGGAGTATGACTGGAATTTGTCGAGCTTTTTAAGCAGAGGCTCTTTGATACTTATGGCATGCATTGTTTATTTGGGAGCAATTAAACTTTTGTTTGCAAAATTGGATAGTATTAGCGGACTTTTGGTTTTATTTGGTCTTTTTTCCGTTGTATCGACGTTAATAAATTATGAAACACAAAAAATAAATATCATATACGCAATAACTGTTCAACTGCTTTGGGTAGCAGTTTTCTTAGTGACTTATACTAAGACAAGAAAGCAATTGAAAGAGACCACTGTGCGTATAATATTGTGTACTTTTCCGATGGTATTTTTTATGTACATATTCATTTTTTTAAAATACATGGAGGTATTGAACAGGGGAAATGTGAATTTGGTTTACTATATTTTGTATTTTTTTCCGTTTGTTCTTTGTGTAAAGAAAAACAGTATTAAAATGAGTTTTCTGTTAATGACTTCTTTCAGTCTGTTAATCTCAATGAGAAGAACTGCCCTTCTTGCATTTGCAGTAGCTTTATTCGTTAGTTACATAATAGATATGCATATAATAGAAAAAGAGAGAAAGAAAAAACTCATTAACACCTTAGTTATCTTTCTTATTATAATGACTGGAGTATTTATGTATAATTACATAGTGGATGCCTTCAATTTAAATATTATTTTACGATTACAAAAACTTTCAACTGATGGATGGTCGGGTAGAGATATAATATATAGATCAGTATGGCATTATCAACTTAATTCAACAGCGGGTGAATGGCTTATAGGACGTGGGTATAATGGGGTGTCAAATACATCGGCAGCGGGTTTGGGAAATTTAGTTTTTAGTTTTTCCGCAGCGCACAATGATTTTTTAGAAATACTTTATGATTATGGAATAATAGGACTATCTATTTTTTTGTTATTTTGCGTTAAACTAATAAAACATTCTATTAAACTCATTAGGCTTAAATCAGACATGGCTGGCCCTTTTGCTGCATCTCTTGTTATCTTTTTTATATCATCAATGTTTGGCAGTACAATGCTATATCCGCGATTTTATTTGTATTTAGTATTATTCTGGGCTATGTGCTTTGCTGAAGATTATAGGGTGCGTAAGAATTATTGAGTAATAGAAATTCATTACGAGGAGGCTAATTAAAAAATGAAAAAATATATATTGATAAACGGTGGTGGGCTACGAAGTATTTTGAGTTATTAGAGAACTTTGATCAAATAGATTATTTTTTTGATGGTAGAGATAGGATAGATATTTATGAAATAAACAACAAAATAGATAAGCTGATTGGAAATTATAAATATGAAAGCGAGAAGATAATTGATAAGATGAATGCTGTAAGTAAAGAAAATATTTTTGATATTTTTGCATAGATTTTTTGTATTAAAAAAAAGAGAAACAATTCAATGAAAAGAATCAAAGTATTTATTAAAAGAATAATACTAAAAAATATCATAGCAAAACCTTATTTTTATAGAGGAGAAAAATAAAAAATGGAATGGGTTGTAAATTTAAAACAAAAGATTAAAAATAAATCAATTATAGTTGGTGTTGTGGGCATGGGTTATGTTGGTTTGCCTTTAGCAGTTACTTTTTGTAAAAAGTTTAAAGTTATTGGTTATGATACGAATGGTAAAAATATAGAATTTTTAAATAAAGGAAAATCCTATATTAAAGATGTTAATGTTAAAGAAATAAATACAACAAACTTTTTCCCTACAAATGATTTTAGAGATTTAAAAGATTGTAATTTTATTATAATTACTGTTCCAACACCTTTGAAAGAAGATAAAACACCAGACTTATCTTATGTAAGGGATGCTGCAAAAACAGTAGGGGAACTATTAAAAAAAGGTCAGTTTGTAATCTTAGAGAGTACTACTTACCCTGGGACTACCGAAGAAATTTTAATTCCTATTTTAGAAGAGAAAAGTGGTCTAAAAGTTATAAAAGATTTTGGGGTAGGATATTCTCCTGAAAGAATTGACCCCGGAAATAGAAAATATAAAATTGAGAATACTCCAAAAGTTGTTGGTAGTTTAACCCCAGAATTTACTGAGGTAATTAAAATGCTTTATAGAAGCATTATTGATGAAGTTATTACGGTTAAAGATTGTAAGACTGCCGAAGCCGTTAAAATGGTGGAAAATGTTTTTAGAAATGTTAATATTGCGCTTGCAAATGAACTTGCATTAATTTTTGAGAGGATGGAAATAAATATATGGGAAGTTATTGATGCCGCAAAAACAAAACCTTATGGCTTTATGCCTTTTTATCCTGGTCCAGGAGTTGGCGGTCATTGTATTCCTCTTGATCCATATTATATCTCCTATCGGGCAAAACAATTTGGGATAATTCCTAGATTCATAGAAACAGCAGGCGAAATTAATGATTTTATGCCAATACATATAGTTAATTTAGCAGAGAAGGGACTTAAAAAGATAAATAAGCAAATTAGAAATTCTAAAACTGCGATTTTAGGATTAGCTTATAAGCCCGATATTAATGATACAAGAGAGTCTCCAGCAATTCGAATTACTGAAGAGCTTATAGAAAGAAATGCTGAGATTAAAGTTTATGATTCTCATGTCAAATATATTAAAACGAATTCTGGTGACTTTTATTCTGAAGAAAATATAGAAGAAATTTTAAAATGGGCAGAATGCATAATATTTGTAACTGCACATACATTATTTAGAGAAAATTTAAAAAAATATCTTGAAATAGTTAATAATAAGTGTGAGGAAACAGTAATAATTGATGGTGTAAATATTATTGATAACTCAGATAATAATATTTTAGGTAGAGTATTATGTTTTAAATTAGGTACATCAAGTTTATTTTGATTTAATATTACATAAATAGCTTTTATAAAATTAAAAACAAAAATAGATAATAATTAAAAATTTGTATTTTTAAAAAAAAGATTGGTTATGAAAAAAAATTCAAATGTAAGTATAATAATTCCGACATATAATTGTGCTCGATTAATAGGACGAGCTATTGAAAGTGTATTAAATCAAACTTATTGGACTTTGAGCTTATTATAGTGGATGATAGCTCGACAGATAATACAGAGAAAATAATTAAAAAATTTCAAGAACAAGATAAAAGAATTAAGTATATTTGCCATGACAAAAATAGAGGTGGCTCAGCTGCAAGGAATACTGGAATTAAGAATGCCATTTACAACCCTCCACTATTATCATTATACCAAGGATTTACTCACTGCTTACTTAATGAAACTCTACCAACAGGGAGAAAAAACGATAAATATTTATTGTACAGGTCAGCTTGCCGAAATCACTTACTATGCCGGAATGAGCACTCCCTTGAAACTAAATGCTATTATAACCGGTGACCCATCCCAAAAATTATTCCCAGCAGCTTTCTGAAAAATCTCAGGAAGAATTGCTAATTATATCTACCGTCAACCCGGTTAAGTTTCAGCAAGAAATAAAAAAATACCAGCATATCCAGGGCAATCTAAAAATAATTAATATTGAAAATATCCTTAAAAATAATCAATAAATTAATTTAGATTAGTCGATTAAATCTGATTACATAATTGAATTCGTATATTTGACATCATAAATTCTTCGCAGTATAATTTTATTAAGTTCACATCCTGAACATTAACTGCATAGATAGTAACCTGATTTTGTATTTATAACCTACAACTAAAATTAATTTATCGGAGGTCATATAAATATCTACCCAACAAATGATAAGTTATAGAATTTTACTTAAGAAAGAACCCGAAGAGGGTTACACAGTAACTGTTCCTTCTCTTGCTAGATGCGTTACCTATGGTAAAACAATAGAAGAAGCAATAGAAATGGCAAAAGAGGCCATTGAATTATACTTAGAAAGTATAAAGTCACATAATTAAGGTGTGTATATGCATATTGGGCGAGCTAAGTTAGAAATTTCAATTTTGTTATACAAATAGCTGATAGCAATCGAAAATGATAGATTAATGGTCTTTTGAACGGAGGATTCAAATGAAAAAAATAGCGGTTTTTACATTAAATGGGTATTTCAATTACGGTAATAGATTACAAAATTATGCTGCGCAAGAAGTTTTAAAATCTTTAGGCTTCAAAGTAGAAACGGTTATTGTAAAAAACAAACCTTTACCAAGTACTACGAGCTTAACAGTTATTAGAATTAACAATATTCGGAACATGCATTTCAAAGAAGTAGTAAAAAGAATTCTTTATAAATTTTGGTCTATGGTCAATAAAAATAAGAGTAGAGTTCTAGAAAATAAAAGAACGGAAATATTTAAAAAATTCACAGTAGATAATATTATTGAAACGAAATTCAGCATTTCAGACGATTATATACCAGATGAGTTAATATCAAATTATGATTATTTTATTACTGGAAGCGATCAGGTTTGGAACCCATCTTTCAATTATGGATCTTCCATTTATTTTTTGACCTTTGCTCCGAAATGCAAAAGAATTGCATTTTCACCAAGTTTTGGCGTTTCTGAAATACCACTAGAACATCAAGAGAATTATCAAAAATGGCTTAGTGAAATGAGAAATTTGTCTGCTAGAGAAGATGCCGGAGCCAAAATTATAAAAAAATTGACAGGTAAAGATGCGTTAGTCCTCGTGGACCCTACAATGATGTTAACTAAAGAAAAATGGTTATCTGTCTCAAACAAAGCAACAAATTTGACTGATAAAAAATTTTTATTAACATATTTTCTAGGTGGTATACCGGATGAGTACAAAGAAAAAATAAAGAAAATTGCTAAAGACAATAATCTGCGTATTGTTAATTTAGGAGATATTAAAGATTTTGAAATGTATCAAACGGGACCTGCAGAGTTCATTGGCTATAGCAATTCCGCTAGCCTTTTTTGTACAGACTCCTTTCATGGGGTGGTATTTTCAATATTAATGGAGACACCCTTTATTGCATTCGAAAGAAGGGGAATTGCAGAATCAATGTTCTCTAGGATTGAAACACTTCTCAGAAAATTCAAATTGGAATCTAGAAAAGTAAATAATATAACATCAGATAATCAAGTACTTGATGTTGATTTTTCACATATCCCTCCGATTTTAGAGGCAGAACGGAATAAAACTCTAGACTATTTGAAAAATGCTTTAAACATTAAGGATGCGAATCCAAATTTAGATCAGGAGGTTAAAAATGAGAAAAGAAGACCAACCATTAGTTAGTATTATTACACCATGCTATAATGTCGAAAAATATATAAAGGAATATCTATATTCTGTGCTAGCCCAAACTTATGATAATATTGAACTCATACTAATAGATGACGGCTCAACGGATAAAACTAAAGATATAATTGAACTATATAAAAAAAAGATAAAGAGAAGAGGATACAAGTTTAAATATATTTACCAAGAAAATTCTGGGCAAGCTGTTGCTGTGAATAAAGGATTATCTATTTTTACCGGTAAATACTTTACTTGGCCTGATTCAGATGATATTTTATCAAGAAATAATATTGAATCAAAAGTCTTATATTTTAAAAATAATTTTAGGTACGGTATGGTAAGAGGAAAACGGAAATTTTTTGAAAGAGATATGAATAAGTTTTATGAGTTGGATGATAACGCCAACTTTAAAAATGAAGAGATTTTTTTTGATTTATTTCTTGAAAAGACGTTTCCAAGCGGTGGGTGCTATCTATTAAAAAGAGACTTATTTTTGGAGTGTTATCCAGATTTGTCAATATACGAAGGTCTTGGTAGTCAAAATTGGCAACTATTAGTACCAGCAGCGAGTCGATCAAAGTGTGGAAATATCGATGAAGTTGTTTATTATGTACGTGAGCATCCTAAAAGCTTTTCAAGACGTAAAAGATCATTAGATGAATGGTTTATGCGATTCGACGACCATAAAAATCTTTTATTTGATGCATTCCTTCATAGTGAATGTGATATTGAAGTTTGTAAAGCAATTGTTGAAGAAAAATATGCAAGAAGAAGGTTTGAATATGCGTTTAGTTTTAATAATAGAGATATCGCAGAAAAACAATATCAAAATTTAAAAGGGTTAAACAAGGTAAAACTCAATGATACATTAAAAAGACTAATAGTAAAGAATAAATATTCTTATTACACATATGTTCGATTACAAAAAATAAAACTTCAAGCGCTCCATTTACAGAAAGAGGCAAGAAATGGTTTTGTGAAAAATCTAAAAAGCTAATTGCAATTTGAGATTTATTACACGAATCATCACAACTTTAATATTATGATGATTTTATAAGAAAAACGTAAGAGATGCTATGATAAAAATGGAGATTACAATAGAAGGAGATATTCAGTTTATAGATATAAGACATGCAGTATATGCAAATGTGGTTTTATATCAGAGGATGGAACAAGTTCGAAAAGTAGTTAAGGATTATATATAATACTGGCATTAAGAGTATTAGAAAATTTGGTGAATGGGAGTATCTTTGGAGTGATCAAAGTTTTTTAAGTGGAAATAATGTAAAAGTATAGGTTTTCTCTTTCTATTTGAAATTAGAACGATCGATATAAGAGGGATTTTATGATTGATTTTGAAATAAACAAGAAGAAAGATTGTATGGGTTGTTATGCTTGTTCGAACATATGTCCTGTAAATTGCATTTCGATGACAAGTAACGCTGAAGGCTTTTGGTATCCGAAAGTTGATTATGATAAATGCGTTAAATGTGGTAAATGCGTTGATGTTTGTCCAGTTGTAAATAAAATAATGTTAGATAATAGTCCCTGTGCATATGCTTGCATAAATAAAGACGAATCTATCCGACTGGGAAGCTCTTCTGGCGGGGTATTTACGTTACTTGCAGAACATGTTGTCGCAGACGGAGGCGCTGTTTTTGGAGCAGGATTTAGTAAAGTCTTTGAAGTGGAACATAGTTTTGTTGAAACTAAAGAAGAAATTGAAAGATTTCGCGGATCTAAATATGTTCAAAGCAAAATTGGTGATACGTATAAGCAAGCAAAAGATTTTCTCGAGCAAGGTAGAAAGGTGTTATTTACTGGCACACCCTGCCAGATTGGAGGCTTGAAATCTTTTTTAGGCCGACTTTATGAGAATTTATTTTGTATGGATCTTATATGTCACGGGGTACCATCTCCTGCTGTTTGGAAGAAGTATGTTGAGTATAGGGAAGAAAAAGTCGGATTCCCAATACAGAGAATCTCTTTCAGGATGAAGAATGAAGGCTGGAAGCGATACTCTGTATCATTCTTATTTGAGGATAATGCAGAGTATCAACAAACTCTTGATAAGGATTTGTATATGCAAGCATATCTAAAAAACATTTGTCTACGCCCGTCGTGCTATGCGTGTAATTTTAAAACATTACATAGACAAAGCGATATTACTCTTGCAGACTTTTGGGGTATCCAGAATGTGTTGCCAGAGATGGACGATGATAAAGGGACATCTCTTGTCTTTGTCAATAGTGCCAATGGTAAATCAATGTTTGATCAGATAAAAGATAAGATATTATATAAGGAAGTTAATATAAATAAAGTCGTATCTTATAACTTATCAGCTATAAAATCTGTTGAACAAAACCCGAAGCGAAAAAAGTTTTTTGAAGAATTATATAAGCTTTCTTTTGATAAATTAGTAAATAAATACTGCTCTGACAACATAATAGTGAGGGCAAAAAGAAAAGCAAAGTTTGTAGTATGTATAGCGCTGAAAAGGATGGGATTACTCAGTGCAGTAAACAAAGTGTTAAGGGGATATTAGTTGAATGAAATTAGCAGCAAAGCAACATAAAGGGACGGTTCGTTAGTTGACAAAATCATTATACTTTTGTTATTCTTGACCAGAGTGATCCTATGCCAAGAAGAGGCAGAAAGAAAAGCAGATCGGGAATTTATCATATAGTGCTAAGAGGGATTAATAAACAGCGCATCTTTGAAGATGATCAGGACTATCCGAAATTTCTTGAAACGATTAAGACACATAAAAAACCAGTGGCTATAAAATATATGCCTATTGCTTAATGAGTACTCATATCCATCTCTTAATGAAAGAAGTGAGAGAATCTTTAGGGATTGCCTTTCGAAGGATTGGAGCAAGCTATGTATATTGGTACAATTGGAAATACAGCCGAAGAGGCCATCTATTTCAAGATCGATATAAAAGTGGGGCAGTTGAGACAGATGGATATTTTTTAACAGTATTGAGGTATATTCACCAAAATCCAAGAAAAGCAAGGATTGCAAAAGAGATTCAGGCATATCCCTGGAGCAGTTATCGATAATATACCAAAAAACAGGAGATATGCGATACCCAATTTGCCCTTAGTTTATTTTCCGGAAATTCAAAAGAGGCATTAAGTTTATGGGAAAAGTTCAATCGGGAAAAACAAAGTGAACAATGCTTGGAATATGATGATGAAACAAGGTTGAATGATTTAGAGGCAACAGAACTGATCCAAAGGATCACTATAGTGAAAATTCCCACTGAAATTCAGACTTTTGAAAAGCAAAAGAGAAATGCTGTGATCAAGAAGCTTAAGAATAGAGGATTATCGATAAGGCAGATATCAAGATTAACGGGAATTAGTTTTGGAGTAATAAGAAGTATATAATTCCGGAGAAGAGCAAAGTGACTTACGCACAGGAGTAAATTAATTAATGGAAACGAAATTAGTAAGAATGGCCCAAATAGCTAAAGAGCTTATGGATAAGATATATGAAGTGCCGAATGCTTTAATTGGGCACGTTCGGATCTGTGAGGGGTGGGCTATTAATTAGCCATGGAACAAATATTGTGACACTTCCATTTAGGAAACGGGAAGAAACGGGGAATACAAAGCTGTTCCTAAAGTTAAGAGATACCCATCTACTCGAGTATCCGCATATAATGGAGAAAAATATATAAGAGAAACATTAAAAAGTATAGTAAACCAAACATATAAAAATATCGAAATAATAGTATCAGATAATGCTTCTAATGATAATACTATAAAAAAAAAGTAAAGAAGTTAATGAAGGAAGATAATAGAATAAAATTAAATATTAATTCTGGAAATCTCGATTTGTGCGGGAATTTAAATAAATTAATTGAACTTTCTAATTCAGAATATATTGCTATATATCATGCAGATGATATATATGGAAAAAATATTATTGGAGAACAGGTAAAGTTTCTTAAAGAAAATCCTGAATTAGCGGGGTGTTTTACTTTGGGTAGAGTTATTTTTAAATACATTTTAAAATATTGAGGAATTGAGTTAATGATAAAATTATACCATGTTGGGAGTGGAGTTAAAAAAGGAGTTTATGAGGGAGGGGCAGCAAGAAACATAGTACTTTATAAATATTTTAAAAAAAATAAATATAAACTCATAGAAATTACTGAAAATAGGATTTTAAATATTTGCAAAGTATTTAGCGTATTATTTTTTTTGAAAAATTCAAAAATTGTTTTACAATATCCATTTCTAGGTGTGCCCGTAAAGATAAAAATTATCAGAGATATATATTTATTACTATTGAAAAGAGCATCAATGAGAAATAAAATATTTTTTGATTTAAATGATTTGCCTTATGAACAGGCTATTGATTTAGAGTTAAAAATAAGAAAATACTTTTTAGAAATAGAAAAAGTTATATTTAATATAAATGCAAAGTTCTCTTTTGCTTCATATGCTATGAGAGATTATATTTGTAAAAAATATGAAGTTAGCATAGAAAATACTATAGTATGTGAGAATGGAGGGAATCGACTTAATAATCAAATTAATATTTCTAAATATTTAAAATTTATAAAAAAAGATAAACTAAACATAGTCTATGCTGGGACATTAAATAAAGGAAGGCAAATTGAAAATATTTTAAAAATCGTAATAAATAATAAAGAAGTAAATTTAATTTTAATGGGAACTTTAGGGGAATGGATAAATAAAGAAATACAAAAAAGTAATATTATATATTTAGGTGCTTTAGAAGAAGAGTTAGCTCATAAAATAGTATCTTTCTGTGATATAGGATTAATTCCATATGACCAAGATAGATTTTATTATAATATTGCGTTTCCAGTAAAACTATCTTTTTACATTACGGCAGGAATTACTTTTTTATCAACAGAAGTGGTAGAAGTATTAAGTATAAATAAAAAATATAATTTTGGTTATACTGAAAAAATAGAAAATTGGGATAAGTTTTTTACTAAAATTACTAAAGATGAGTTAGACATAAAGAAGGAAAAAATTAATAAATGTAAAAAAAATTTCTACTGGGAAAATATATTTAAAAAGATAAATTTTTGATTAAAATTGATAAATTAGAGATGAAAATACATTGACTTATTATTAAAAATTTAACATTGAAGGAGCAGAATTATGAAAGGTATAATCTTAGCCGGGGGCTCAGGAAGCCGTCTTAATCCCTTAACTAAAGTAATAAGCAAGCAGTTGATTCCAGTTTATGATAAACCGATGATATATTATCCCTTATCTACTTTAATGTTAGCCGGGATTAAAGATATTTTAATTATCTCTACTCCTCAGGATTTACCAAAATTTAGAGAACTTTTCGGAGATGGTAAAGAGATAGGGCTTAATATCTCTTATAAAGAACAACCCAAACCGGAAGGGATTGCCCAGGCTTTTATTATCGGAGAAGAATTTATTGGGAATGATTCGGTATGTTTAATATTAGGGGATAATATATTCTATGGACACAGCTTCTCTACGACCTTACAGAAGATGGCAGGGACAAAAGAGGGAGCATACATCTTCGGTTATTGGGTTTCTGACCCGCAAAGATATGGAATAGTGGAATTTAATGAAGACAACGGGGTTATAAGTATCGAAGAAAAGCCAAAAGTTCCTAAATCAAATTATGCGATACCTGGTCTTTATTTTTATGATAATGAAGTTATGGATATAGCTAAAAATTTAAAACCATCGGCTCGGGGAGAATTAGAGGTAACTGATGTAAATTTAGTTTATCTAAGGAAAGGAAATTTGAAGGTAGAACTTTTGGGTCGAGGTTATGCCTGGCTGGATACCGGAACCCCGGATAGTCTGCTGGATGCCTCTAATTATATTGCTACTATAGAGAGAAGACAGGGATTAAAGATTGGCTGTATAGAAGAGGTGGCTTTTAGGATGGGTTATATAGATAGTAAACAATTCGAAAAGATAATTGACCAATCACCAGAGAATGAATATAAAAAATATTTAAAGATAATCTTAAGAGAATATAAAAATAGAGGTAGAGGTAGGGATGATGATGGATTTTAAAGAAGGGGAAATTAAAGGGGTAATAATTGAAAAACTAAATAAATTTTCTGACGAGAGAGGATTTTTAGTAGAGACTTTTAGGATAGATAATTTGCCTAAGGAAATAAGACCGATGATGAGCTACATTTCTTATACTAAGCCGGGAATATCCCGAGGACCTCATGAACATAACAAGCAGACCGATATATTCTGTTTTATGGGTCCGGGTAATTTTAAGATAAAGCTTTGGGACAATCGAAAAGAAAGTGATAATTATGGAAATTGCCTGGAGGTAATTGGAGGAGAAGATAATCCTGTCAGGGTAATTGTTCCTCCCGGGGTAGTTCATGGTTATAAAAATATATCTCAAGAGGTAGATGGAATGGTCTTGAATTATCCGGATAAATTATATCGAGGTTGGGATAAAAAAGAAGAAGTTGATGAAATAAGGCATGAAGATAAAGAAGATGAATTTTATTTAGATTTTGTTAAAGAGGATAAATAATTTATGATCTGGCTTATTGGAAATAAAGGGATGTTGGGTGATGATGTAGAAAAATTACTGAAAGAGCAAGAGCTTACTTATTGGGCCAGCGATAAGGAAGTCGATATTGGTGATTATAAAGCACTGGAGAAATTTGGAAAAGATAAGAAGATTAAATGGATAATCAATTGTTCAGGATATACTAAAGTGGATAAGGCAGAAGAAGAAATAGACGAGGCCTTTAGGATAAACAAAGATGGGGTGAGGAATATTGCCTTATTTTCAACAGAGAGGCAGATTAGATTAATTCATATCTCTACTGATTATGTCTTTGATGGCCGGCAAGAGATGACTGCTGCCTATAGCGAAAATGATAAAACTAATCCTATGAATATATATGGTAAGAGCAAATTAGCTGGAGAAGAGGAGATAAAAAATATATTAGAGAAATTTTTTATCATTCGTACGGCCTGGCTTTGTGGATTACAGGGGAGCAATTTTATTTATATTATGTTAAGATTATTTAAAGAAAGAGATGTGGTAAAGGTAGTAGAAGACCAGTGGGGTTCTCCAACTTATACGGTGGATTTAGCCGAAGCTATTTTAAAGATAATAGAAGATGATTCAGTTAGTTACGGGATATATCATTTTACCAATGAAGGTATAACTAACTGGTATGAATTTGCCCGGGCTATTTGTAAAAAAGCTAAAAGATTAGGATTGATTGAGGGAAATAAAAAAGTAGTGATACAACCTATTAAGACTGAGGATTATCCTACAGCGGCCAAGAGACCAAAATATTCGGTTTTATCTAAAAAGAAGATAAAGAGAGAATTTAATTTAAAGATTAGAGATTGGGATGGGGTATTGGAAGATTTTTTAGTATCTTTAAAGAGAGAAAGAAAAAGTTTAGAAAGTAGGGTGGAGAAATGAAAAGGAAATTAAATAATATTTTAGTTACCGGTGGGGCAGGATTTATCGGCTCAAATTTTATTCATTATATCTTTAAGGAAACTAAATTTGATGGGAAAATTATCAATGTAGATAAATTAACCTATGCCGGTAATTTAGAGAATTTAGTAGAGATAGATAGTAAATATGGAGGGAAGAGATATTTTTTTGAGAGGGCAGATATATGTGATTTTGATGAGATTAAAAGGATGTTTGAGAAATATGATATTGATACAGTAGTCAATTTTGCCGCTGAGTCTCATGTGGATAGGTCAATCTTTGGACCTAAGGATTTTGTGCAGACTAATATTATGGGAACTTTTAATCTTTTAGAGGTGGTAAGAGAAAATTGGAAAGGCAGGGAAGACGTCCTCTTTCATCATATAAGTACTGATGAGGTCTATGGTTCGATTGAAAAAGGTGGATATTTTTATGAGAATACTGCTTATCAACCTAATAGTCCTTATTCTGCCTCCAAAGCTTCCTCAGACCATTTGGTAAGAGCTTATCATAAAACTTATGGCTTGCCAGTAACCGTTTCTAATTGCTCAAATAATTATGGACCTTATCAGTTTCCAGAAAAATTAATTCCTTTGATGATATTAAATATTTTAGAAGAGAAGGCATTGCCGGTATATGGAGATGGTAAAAATATAAGAGATTGGTTATATGTGGAAGACCATTGTCGGGCAATTTGGGAGATATTGAATAAAGGAATGGTTGGCGAGACCTATAATATAGGTGGAGAAAATGAATGGGAGAATATTGAATTGGTTAATTATCTTTGTGAAAAGATAGGGCAATTGCAGGATAAAGATAAAGATTATTATAAGAGATTAATTACCTTTGTTAAAGATAGACCTGGTCATGATAGAAGATATGCCATAAACTGTGATAAAATAAAAAGAGAATTAGGCTGGGAAAGGCAATTTGATTTTGAAGAAGGATTAGGTACTACTGTCAAATGGTATATGGCTAATAAAGGCTGGGTTGATAGAGTAAGAAGTGGAGAATATAAAAAATGGCTAGAAAAGAATTACGGATTGAGATGATAATATTGTGAAAACCAAAGAATCAATTGAAGTAAAAAAGAAGAGTACACAAAAATGGCCAAAAGTAGCAATTATTATTCTTAATTGGAATGGATGGAAAGACACAATAGAATGTTTAGAAAGCGTTTTTAGAAATGCTTATCTTAATTATCAAGTAATAGTTGTTGATAATGGTTCAACTGATGGTTCAATAGAGAAA
>Ga0210003_1001845_pt1 | contig 18289 bp, 19 predicted proteins | sample LantaG_FD_182804 | JGI IMG/M metagenome (GOLD analysis project Ga0210003, IMG submission 182804) | Deep subsurface microbial communities from Baltic Sea to uncover new lineages of life (NeLLi) - Landsort_02402 metaG (SPAdes) (version 2) | ecosystem: Environmental > Aquatic > Marine > Oceanic >...
GGGGAGTGGCAGGGTGGGCTCCCTTTCTTTGCCCTTGCGTCCCTCGCCAGATAAGGGGATGTGGGGACGAGGGCACCCTTTTTCCTCTACCTTGCCAAATAAGGGGAGTGGCAGGGTGGGCTCCCTTTCTTTGCCCTTGCGTCCCTCGCCAGATAAGGGGATGTGGGGACGAGGGCACCCATATATATTTTCTCCAATAAAGGAATGAAGCATCGCCAGAATTGAACCTGTGATGAGTGTGTTATTGAAGGAAATGATATACTGTTGAAAAGCTAAGCCCCACCTGTTTTTTACACTGAACAAGTCAGATTCCCTACTCGAAAGTCTCGCCAATTAGCTAATTATAACACACTTATAATAGAGCAATAGGGCAGAAATATGTATAATGTCGAGGTTCTGGCATCAATATTTCATCAACCGCAGCTACATAACAATGCCTGTCATACTACAGTCACAAGTTTAATCAGGCTCATGGCGCTGGTTGAGGCTAAAGGCATAGTCAATTTATCATTGAGCGGCAATGATAGAAATTCCATCAATGTGGCACATATAGCCCCGGTCACAACTACCCATAAAGCAATGCTGGTGGCGGCAGCTAGAATAGCACCCGCCACAAGACAAGCCACAAAACAAGCACCGCTGCCTTCTAAACTCTTGCCTCTCACCATACCAGCTACCGGGTCACCTACAGCAACAAAAGTTACAGCCATAACAGTAATTGATTTGTCACACACAATGAAAACGATAGAGGCAGCTATAAGAAGGTAAGCACTGGCGGTTAGCGTCGAAGCTTCCCTTTCCCTGATTAATGCCCGAAAACAGGTTATAAAGCGACGGTTTAGCTGTGGAAATCTGAGGCGTATAAGTTCAAAAATGAGGAAAACTATAGCAACCGAGCAAAACACAAGGATAAATATCTGTCGAGTTATTAACAAGCCAGCAATAGATAGACATAAACCTCCAAGGATGTGCCATACCCGCCGTGACAGCTCCTTCATGCCATCACAAACCCGCTATTTAAATCTCTTCACCTCAAAACGATAGAGATTAACTGGCTCATTAAAAGGAATACCGGCCTTAAGGTGGCAAATCTCGATTTGCCTGTCAACTGTATTCACACCCTCCAGGTCAGGTAATAAAAGCCCTCGTCTGAAACCACTCTCCACAATCACTCCATACTTCTTCGGGTCAAGCTGACTTATATCCTTAACCGGCTCGGGTCTGGTGAGAATATCCACACTATATTCCAGCTCACTCAGCTCAGACCTGTTTACCGGAGGAAAACGAGGGTCTCTAGTAGCCGAGCTAATGGCGTTGGCCATAATCTCCTCAGCTACATTGGCTTTAATCGGCTCAAAGGTGCCAATGCAGCCTCTTAACTCGCCACGCTTGTGAATAGAAACAAAAACCCCTGCTCGCTCTTCCATCTCAGGGGTAAGCTCTCCTGGCTGAGTTACTTCACCCTGGCAAATATAGCTTTCTACCGTTTCCTTAGCCAGCTTCACTATGGGATGAAGTCTCTCTTTCATATCTCCCTCCCGTCCCTCGCCAGATAAAGGGTGGGGTGGACGAGGGACACCTTTTTATCTATTTTAGCCATGCTCTAAAATTAAGCTCAGCACCGCAAAACTTACACCTGGAGTCATCCAACCCCACCACTTGAGTATCATAGCCAACACGGCGGACATTCAGCTTACCGCAAGAATAGCAAACAGTATTTTCATACTCATGCCCCGGAACATTGCCCAGATATACAAACTTCAGCCCAGCCTCTTTACCGACTCTGTAAGCCTTCTCTAAAGTGGAGACCGGTGTGGGTGGCAGATAATTCAAGTTATGCATAGGATAAAAGCGAGTTACATGCCACGGGGTAAGCTCACCTAAGTTATCCCGAATCCAGGTAGCAATGCCGCTGAGGTGCTGTTCATTATCATTCATGGTGGGAATAACATTGGTTACCACCTCAACATGCATATTCCATTTCTCCTTAGCCCGCTTGGTCACATCCAGGATGCTTCGCCAGTGGGAGATTTTAGCTAATTGGCGATAAAACTCATCGCTAAAGCCCTTAACATCAACCCTCCAGGCATCAAGGTAAGGACCTATAGTATCTAAAGCCTCAGGAGTGATATAGCCATTGGTGACATAAACAGTGTATAAACCATTTTTCTTAGCCAGCCTGGCTGAATCCAGGGTATACTCAAACCATACCGTGGGTTCATTATAAGTCCAGGCAATGCCAGCACAGTTATAGTGCTTAGCCAGCTCTATCTCCTCCTCAGGAGACAACTGCCGCGAGCTAGCGGGAATGTCAACACAGGAAATTTCCCAGTTCTGGCAGTGTTTGCAGTGGAAATTACAACCCCAGGTGCCCAGGGATAAGGCACTTGTTCCCGGGAAAAAGTGAAACAGCGGTTTCTTCTCAATCGGGTCAGCCGCCACAGAGGATACTTCACCATAGTTCATAGCATACAAAGTGCCATCCCGATTAATACGCATGCGGCAGACCCCCATTTTGCCAGGGTTAATTACACAGCGCCACTGGCAAACATGGCAGCGCACCCTGCCATCAGGGAGCTTCTCACAAAGCACGGCCTCTCTTTCCATCATTAGGTATTATATCACCATGAGGGGCAGGGACAAGCTCCAACCCTACACGCCCCTCGACAGATAATGAGCGGTGTCGGGTGGGCCTTCTATCCTTTTGCTGAACGACCTTGTCATTCTGAGCAACATCCCCTTATTTAGCAAGGGACAAAGATGGAGGAGGCCCACCCTGCAACACCCCCTTATTTGGCAAGGGACGTGAGGGTGAATATATCATGCTATAATTCAGGGAAAATGACTGTTATTGGTATAACTGGCAATTTAGGCAGCGGCAAAAGTGCAGTATGCCGAATTCTAGCTAAACTGGGGGCCATCATTATTGATGCCGACAAAGTGGCACATGATACTTATAGGCCACACAGCCAAACATGGCAAGAGTTAATCACTAACTTTGGCAAAGACATAGTCAAAGCTAACGAGGAGATTGATCGCCAAAAACTGGGGCAAATCGTCTTCGCTGACCCTGCTGCCCTGGCCAGGCTTAATAAGATAGTGCATCCCGAAACATACCGCATGGTAAAGCAAAAAATCGACAGTTATCGCCGTCAGGGAGCAAAAACCATTGCACTGGAGGCTGCTCTGCTCATTGAGGCAGGGTGGATGAATCTGATGGACGAGCTATGGTTGGTAATAGCCCCGGAGGATGTGGTAATACAAAGACTCACTGAGCATAAAGGAAGCGACAGGGCTGAGATTTTGGCTCGCCTCAAGTCACAGATGCCGCCAGAGGAAAAGATAAAATACACTGATGAGATAATCTACAACGACAGCGACTTAAATCAGCTTGAAGCCAGGGTAACTGATCTGTGGCACAAGCTTCATACAGCCTGAGCCCCAGGCAGGCTAACGCTCTGGTCTATATACACTTGGCTCAAGTCAGCAACCCCCAGAGGATTAAGCTTATAACCCTTAACATAGGGCTTAACCAGAATATAGTTCATGCCAAACGATAAAGGCAGGCAGGGAGCTTCATCCACTACCCTCTGCTCAGCTTGCTGATACATATATAGGCGAGTGGCACTATCCTGTTCAATAGCAGCTTCATCAAGCAGTGCGTCCAATTCAAGATTGCTATAGCCAAAGACATTGTTCTCGCTTCCGGTATAGAATAGATTATCCAGGAAATTATGCGGGTCAGGATAATCAGCCACCCATCCCAGCATAAACATCTCATCGCTCTCTTGTTTTAAATTATAAAGAAAATTTTCTGGCTCCAGTTGCCTCACTGACACTTCAACCCCCAGATTTTTCCGCCACTCTTCAATGATAGCCCCCAAATAAGCTGAAATGCTATTGCCGTAACCCGAATCAGTGATGGTAACAGGCGGTAACTGGGAAGCATCACCATATTGCGAGGCAGAGATAAGCTCTCTGGCCTTCTCCACATTGTAATCAAGCCCCTTAAAGTCTTCATTATAGCCCGGCATGCCCGGAGGCAGAATGCCGTCAGCATTGGTTGCCATATCTCTCAATATCAACCTGTTAATTCGTTCCTTATCCACGGCGTAACAAAAAGCACGACGAACATTGACATCATCAAAAGGGGGCCTGGCGGTATTAAAGCCAATGTAGTACAGGCTGAGCTCAGGAGTTGTGGTTAATTCCTGATAAAACGGACTAGCTTCGTCCTTTACCAGGTCGATATAATTCAGAGAAACGGGAGTGACATCAATTTCTCCCTTCTCATACATAGCCATAGGCATGCCAGCTAGAAGATGAAAAACAACCTGCTCTAATTTAGCTGGTTCAGCATAGTAGAGCTCATTTCGCTGCAAAACCAAGAGATGACCTGACTGCCACTCCTTTAACTCAAACGGACCCGTGCCATCTGGCTGATGCCACCACTCCTCCCCAAATTCCACATTAACCCTATCAACCACAAAGGCGGTAGGATAAGTCAACTTGCACAAGAAATAAGCTTTAGGAGCATCAATGGTGACTTCAAGAGTATAATCATCAAGAACCTTGATTCCTGAAATCCCATTAGCCCTGCCAGCTAGCATATCCTCAGCGCCAAGTATATCTCCCAGGTAAGTAGCTGCCGTTTGAGAGCCAGTCTCAGGGTTACAGGCTCGCTCCCAGGAATATTTAAAATCGGCGGCCCTGACTTCCTTGCCATTATGAAATTTCACCTCGTGGCGAAGATAGAAAGTATATGTTCTACCATCCTGGCTCTCCTGCCATCTCTCAGCAATGTCAGGAGTAACCTCCAATTCATCGTTAAGGCGAACCAAGCCGCTAAAGATCTGCATAATATAGCTATGAGAGGTCATCTCGCTGGAAATCGCCGGGTCAAGCGTCACAGGGTCAGTACCCCATAGGTTAAGAACATTTTGATCTGAAGGCAACTGCCAAAGCTGGCAACCTAACAAAGGCAGCAGCACCAGAGTACAAATAAGGAGAGTTAAAGATATAAACTGCCAGATTCTTTTCATCCTAGAAGGGCTCCCCTGTTTTTTTTACATAGCCGCCGCCAATCCCAATCCTCCAGGGCTAAAGCGCCTGCCAAAACCAGCGATGCAGCTAGCGCAGATAACACAGCGATAAAGGCAGGATGATACTGGCTCACTTCCACTCCGCTACTCACAGGTATCTGGCTCATCACAACAACTGTGGTGGGCGATACCAACGCCTCCCGCCAACGAGCATCAAGCCCATCTATATCAAACCCGTAAGCTTTCACCAAGGCTTCGTCATAGGTATTGCCCTCCCTGAAAAGGGTTAGCAAATTGAGCATTCTCTCCTGTCCATAATCAGCCAGAAGGTATTCCACCAGGCTATAGCTCTCAGCATAAGAAAGATAAGCTTTTTCAGTCTCAGCAGAAAAGGGGCTGCACAGGCTGCGCACAGAAATGAGCCTATTCTCAGAGACAGCCTCATCCAGCCAGGCTCGGAAATAAGGGTCAAGCTCACCCTGGTTATACATAGCCAGGCCCTCATCAAGCCAGGTGGGCAGTTCACCATAGGGGCTGAAAATCGCCTGGTGTACCACCAAATGCGTCAGCTCATGGACTAAAGCCCCTTCCCCCCAATCAATCTTATCGGGTGAAACACCAATGGCAATAATACCAAATTCAGTAAAGGCAACACCCCCTGTCCACTCCTGAGGGAAAACCATGGCTTCCTGTAAATCACCGGCTGAGGCATAAATATATACCTTAATAGGCTTCTCAGTATATGGGCCAACAGTTCCAGTTAATCTAGCCAGCCCTTGCTCACAGGCATTCATTAACTCCTGAGCGAAAGAATCGTCCCCTTCGTACCAAAAAAGCGTTAGCTGACCTTCAGTCAAGCTCCGCCAATCGTAACGTATATCATTAAAATGTAATGTATTGAAAGAGGTTTCAACTTTATTTCCAGCAGCATCCTTAATCGTCCACCAGTATGTTACAGCAGCGCCAGGAGGCAGGCTCGATTTCCTCATATCCCACACCCAGCTAGTTTCCACTCTGGTTGCCGGAGTAAAATCAGGCCAACCCTCGCCAACAACCTGGGCATAATTCATCCTATCTACCTGATAATGAAGACGAGCATCAACAATATCGAAATCGCTCTCAGCCCCAAGGTTAAAAACAAGCGCAGTGGGAAAATGCACCTCCACACTGCTATCCAGAACCGAGATGTTATTGTCAGCAGTGATAAAGGAGGGAACCAATAACAACAGTAGCGTTACGGTTACCAGTAGAATACGCTTAATCATGTCTCTTTGCCCACTTTAGAACGAAGATAGACAGTAATAAACCCATCCAAATCTCCATCTAATACGTCCTCAGCATTGCTGACCTCATAGCCGGTACGATGGTCTTTTACCATTTTATATGGATGAAGCACATAGCTTCTAATCTGACTTCCCCACTCAGCCTTGATACGCTTACCCTTGAGTTTTGCCCTTTCCTCCTCTTTCTTCACGCGTTCCAACTCCAAGAAACGAGTATACAGAATCTTTAAAGCAGTTTCTTTATTCTGATGCTGAGAACGCTGGCTCTGACAGGTAGCTACTAGCCCCGTGGGCAGGTGAGTTACCCTCACAGCGCTGCTCGTCTTCTGCATATGCTGCCCACCAGGACCACTGGACCTGAAGGTGTCTATTCTTAAATCCTCCTGTGGGATTTGTACATCTAACTCCTCTTCTGCTTCAGGCATGACTTCCACCAGGGCAAAAGAGGTATGACGGGCGTGGTCAGCATCGAAAGGAGAAAGCCTGACAAGCCTATGAACTCCGTGCTCACTCCTGAGATAGCCATAAGCATAATCTCCTTTAACCTCCACAACAGCGCTTTTTATACCAGCTTCATCACCTGGAGAGACATCCAACACTTCGGCCTGGTAATCATGCCGCTCCGCCCAACGCAAATACATCCTGAGCAACATATTTGCCCAATCCTGAGACTCTGTGCCACCAGCACCGGCATGAAAGCTGAGCATGGCATTCCTGGCATCGTAATCACCACTAAAAATTAACCGACCCTCCAACTGTTCAAAGCGAGAGCCTGTTTCCTTTAGTTCCCTTCGTACTTCATCTTCAAGGGAATAGTCACCTTCCTCCATAGCCAGGGCAGCCATATCATAAAGGTCAGCAACTTCCCTCTCCAACCCACGCCAGGTATCAACTAGATTTTTCTTCACTCTGAGCCGACGCATGGCAGCTTTAGCCTTAGTTGAGTCACACCAGAAATCAGGACTGGCTGATTCTGTCTCTATCCCGCTAATTTCTCTTTCTACGCCGGGAATGTCAAAGATGCACCATTATATCTGATATTCGACGGCTTAAGGCTTCCAGATTTTCTTTTTCCTCTTGCATTTATGCTCCTTATGTCAATTAAATAACTTCCTTCAATAATCTGTCTTGGCATCCAAGTTGCCTCCAGCAGCTAGATGAGCCAATCGAGTTGGCTCAGGAAGACGATAGCCACGACAACATTCCATCACCCAATATAAAGCTGAGGCAAGGTCAACCTTATGACCTATAGAAACAATTATGGGCTTCGTTCCAACCCTGGTTCTTAATGCCGCACCAATAACATCCCCATTATCAACCAATTCAGCATGAGAGCCAATCTCTTCTCCCACAGGTTCGTGCCGGCCACAAAGGATAGATTTAGCACAGCCTATAGTGGGCACATCAAGGAAAAGCCCCAGGTGTGAGGCAAGTCCTAAACGCCTGGGGTGAGCAATACCCTGGCCATCAACCAAAACAAGGGCAGGTGCGCTACATAGCTTTTCACAGGCAGCTAGAATTACAGGGCATTCTCGAAATGATAGCAGCCCGGGTATGTAAGGAATAGCTGGCTTGGCTTCTGCTACCTCAACTTCTACTATATCAAGCGCAGGGTAGCCAAGCAACACCACCACCCCTCTAGCTATGCCCTGGAACTTAGGAAAGGATACATCAACACCAGCAATAAGATGTGGATTGATACCCTCCTCATTCTCAGTCACCACCTTCCTAACCAGATCTAATTGTATCTCCCTAGCTTGAGCAAGGCTCACATCCCATTCGTGTAACCTGTTAATTTTCACCTTATGGAATTATAAAGCATTTCACCTCGGCAGCCAAGCCTGACAAAACTGGCGCTTTGTCACACTTAAGAAAGAGGCTAATCCAGACACTAGCACTGAACCAACAACTTTATTGACAATGACAAATTATTTTGCCATAATGACTTCCTTGGTTGATATGTCTATTCATTCACCTAGAGAAGAATCTCCTCCTGAGACACTCTCTAGCGACAGCCAAAAGAATCATCGCAGAGGTGGACTATGCAAACAAAGGAAATCTCCAAGAGCGTAGAAGACATCGAGAGCCAAGCTGAAAAGCTACTCGAGAAAGCTAGAACCAGAGCTAATGAAATCCTCCTTAAAGCTAAAGAGAAGGCTAAAGATATTCTCTCCTCTCAGTTACCAATGGATGAAACCGAAACCAAGTGCCACGAGATTATACAGACCGCTAAGGTAGAAGCTGACGAAAAAGGTCAGGATTCTAAGAAGAAAGCTTCTAAAATCAGAGCTAGCGCCAGTAAGAAAATAAAAGAGGTCGTAGAGCGCATGGTGAACATTGTCACAGGAGCGAAGATGGCATGAGGCCTATGATTGTCAATACACCTGATACTATGGTCAAAGTGAGGGTCATGACTGCCAAGGATTATTCCAACAAAACCCTCAAAACTTTACATATAGCCGGTGTGCTTCATGTTGAACAAAGTGAAGAATTAAAGCCTGCGGATAGAGAAGCCATCGAAGGTGAAAGAGGGCAGGTTACTGAACTATTAACAGCTATTGATAATGTATTGGCCTACATACCAAAGGGAGAGAAGGTACCTCTGGAGGAGGATGTTGAGGTTATATACACCAGGCCGTTTAGCGAAACTGATAGCAAAGTCAGGTTGCTATGCACCAAGCTTAGCAACATGCACCAGAGGGTAGTTACCCTTAACCAGCAAGCTGAAGGGCTAAAAGAACTACAGAGATATCTCGAGCCTCTGGAACAGCAAGCAGACCTCAAATTAAGAGACTTAGCTTTTTCTGGAGATTACCTTCTCTCTATGGTTTTCGTAATCCCCAGCGAGATGTACCAAACCTTGTACGATAAACTCAGCAATTACCTGTTCGGAAGCATAGTCGCCACGATAGAAAACGAAACCATTTTCCATATAATTGCCAAAACCGAGGACAGAAAAATAATAGAATCCACAATCAAGGATAATGGAGGCAAAATCCTCCCGATACCAGATGAGGATTTAGCCCTGAGGGAATTCACGGAAATAGCCAGCGATAAAATTCATAGCCTTGAAGAAGAACTGATGAGGCTTCGTGGGGAGATCGAAGGTAAAACAAGAGAGAATCTGGAGAAACTCGTCCTTTTCCGAGAAGCCCTGCGAGCTGAAAATGAAAGACTATCAGTTCTGGAAAAGGCTTGCGAAGCGAAGTATGTGACCCTAATCGAGGGATGGATTCCGGAGAGCAATGTTGAGGCTACAATTGCTGAACTCAAACAAAATATAGACTATCTGTTTATTGACACCAGAAAGCCACGGCAAGAAGAAGAACCTCCTACCAAGATGAGAAACCCAACTGCCCTTAAGCCGTTCCAGGTCATCGTAAATCTGTTCGCCACCCCAAAGTACCGGGAGTGGGACCCTACACCGATAGTAGCTTACTCCTTTGCTTTCTTCTTCGGCCTTATGCTGGGGGATGTAGCTTATGCTGCACTCCTCATACTGGCGACAAAATTCGTCTTGAGCCGCTTCGTCGATGACCCAGAATCTGAAGGCTTTAAATTATTTCAAAGGTTACTATACATAAGCTGTGGGGTTGCCTTAGTAGTTGGTTTGCTTACCGGAACCTATTTAGGCAACTTCTATGAATTCTTTGGAATTGAGAGCCTAGCCCTTTCAGAAGGGGTTAAAGCGGCACTCGGAGATAGCATGACCTTCATAGTGTTCTCCTTGATGATAGGCATTGTTCATGTGAACATAGCCCATGTGCTGGCGCTTATTAAAGGCATAAGGGAAGGAAACAAATCAGTAATACCTGGTAAAGCCGGCTTATTCATACTTCAAATCGCTGGTATACCCTGGATAATGCATAACATGCTTGATGCAAATATCCCTCTATTAAATGCTCAAGCATATTCCATCTTATTGTACGCTATGTTGTTCGGAGTGATACTGCTAGTCATTTCCTCTCTTATGGAGAGAGGAAAATTCTTAGGAGGTATTTTCTGGCTGTTCGATATAACCGGCCTGTTAGGCGATGTTATGTCATACTGCCGGTTAGCTGGAGTAGGCCTAGCCACTTATTATTTGGCGTTCTGCTTTAACCTGATGGCAACTTTAATATCTGGAATGATACCTGCCGGACCTGCTGGCTTAGTTCACCTTATTGGCGGCACCTTAATCTTTATCATAATTTTACTTACTGGACATATAATTAACTTAGTGCTCGCTGGTATCACCTGCTTTGTACACTCCCTAAGATTGTGTTTTGTGGAGTTCCTGTTCAAGTTCTATGAAGGAGGAGGCAGGGAGTACAGTCCATTCCGGCTGAGAAAGAGAACGCTTGTGCCAGTCAAAGAAAGTGCTTAGAGCGGAGTATAAGAAATGATAGTTGATTCGGTATCTTTAGCTACCCTTGGCGGAAGTATAGCGCTAGGTGGTGGTCTGGTAGGTTCTTCATGGGGAATAGGTATGGCCGGCTCTGCCGGAGCAGCAATGTTATCCCAATCTCGCGGGCAAATGAAAAATGTCATCATACTGGCAGCTCTGCCGATGTCCCGCGCTTTCTATGCCTTCATATTGATGATACTTATCATAACAAGAGTGGTTCCCAATATTTCCGCTATGCCCGAGCCTGACGCCAGCGGGTTTGCCGTGTTTGCTATAGGTATTATGGCCGCCCTTGCCTTCAGCACATCGGGGGCATATCAGGGTACTGTATGTGCTTCTGGTATTGCCTTCCTATCTAAAACGCGTGGCAAGATACTAACCAGCGCTGTAACCTTAGCTGTATTCGTTGAACTTGTAGCTGTGCTGGGATTAGTGTTTAGTATAATGGCATTAAGCATACTAGGACTTATATAAAACTGTTAATATGGAGGTGCAAAATGGTAATTAGTCCTGAAGCCTTGGCAGTCCTTGGGGGTACAATAGCTCTAGGCGGTGGCTTGGCTGGGTCTTCCATAGGAGTGGGATGGGCTGGCTCTAGTGGAGTAGCCACATTAGCTGAAGAGCCTGGTCAGCTCAGGAATGTCATAGTGCTAGTATCCTTACCAATGACCCAAACTTTTTACGGGCTCATAACATTGATACTCATTCTAACAAGGGTGGTGCCCCACCTTACTGCTATGGCCGACGCTGGTGGTAGCGGCTTTGCCGTGTTTGCCATCGGCATTATCACCGCATGTGCTGAATCATTCTCAGCAGCATACCAGGGCGCTGTGTGCGCTTCGGGTATTTCACTCCTGCCCAAGACAAAGGGAGGAATACTGACTAACACTATGATGTTGGCTGTGTTTGTCGAGCTGCTAGGCGTGCTGGGATTGGTATTTGCTATAATGTCATTAAGCATGTTAGGCCTTTTCTAAGGGTGCCTTAAAATGGAGAAAATAAGCGAAGCTGTTATCACTAAAGTAAGGGCAGAAGCCCAGAATATAATAGAAGAAGCTGAGGAAAGAGCGCGAGAGGAGATAGAGCGAGCTAAGAAACAGAGGAAAATAAAGCTCGAGGAACAGAAGCGCAAGATGCTGGAGGAAGCTGAAGAAGAAGCTGCTAGAATCTCGGCTCAGGCTGCTATAAAGGCACGTCAGGAGCTATTAAGTGCAAAGACCGACATAATCAATGAGATAATCAACAGAGTAAGAAATGAACTGTCAGGGAGTTCAAGCAACAAAAAACATCTTCTTAACTTGATTAAAGAGGCCACGGACGGACTTGGCACAGATAAAGTTAGAATCTATGTTGCCGCCAAAGACATGGGCATAGTAAAAAATTTCCTCGAAGGTGAGAGGGAGTTGTCTGACAAGATAATGGAAATCAAGGAGGGTGGTTTTCTGGGAGGGGTCATAGCTGAGAGCATTGACGGAAAACTTCGAATAGATAATACCTATGAAACCAGGCTGGAGATGCTGTTACCCAAATTATTGCCAGAGATAAACAAGAAACTTTTCCAAGCTGCGTAAGAAAGAATCATGCTTGACCCAAGGTATGCATACATATCGGCTTATCTGAAAGGTGAAGAACCTAAGGTCATCACTTCAGAGCATATAGATAAAATGCGGAGGGCATCTAATATACAAGATGCCCTGGCAATCATCAGAGAAACCGATATAGGAAGCTACCTTGAGGAACTACCGATAAAAACCTTCGATGACTTAGATGAGTGCTTGTGGAGATATTTTGTACAACGCGTCAATTATATAGAATCATTTAAGTTCCTGCCAGGTGATATGCGGAAGGTATCAAGAGCATATATAGTAAAATTCGATGTCCTGAACATCAAAGCTGCCTTACAGGCTATTTCAACCGGCGAGAAGAGCCCCATGATACCAGCAGGGATTATGTTTAATAATGGATTGCTGGATGAACTGTTCGCTGCCGAAAATCCAGATGCCATTGCTGAGCTGATTACCAGATGCAAGTTGGACGGCTATATGCCCATAGTAAAGGAATATGAAATAGGTGGAGATGCAAAGTCAAAACTTTTAATTGAAGCTAAATTAGATGACGAATACTACAAAGGCATGCTGCGCGTAGCAAAAAATATCAGAGACGGCTCAGTGCTTTCCAAAGCCTTCGGTCTCATTATAGACCTGGCAAACTTGCAAATTGCCTCTAGAGCTATAATTGAGGGCATAGGCCCCGATGCTGCTGAATGTACTATCCCGGGCGGGTATACGATTACAGACAAGGATATTAGGGACTTACTGGCCTCTAAGCTAGCCGATTTGCCTCGTAGACTGGAAGGTAGCCAATACCAGGATGTAGCCAAGGAAGTGTTAGCTAGTTACGACAAGACCAACAGTATCACTGCAGTAGAGGAAGTCATCGACAAACATAAATTCAGAGCGCTTAAACAAATATTATCTCCAAGGGTGCTATCTCCCCTGGTAATGGCCTGGTATTTAATACTTAAAGAGGTTGAAATACGAAATTTGAGGCTGCTTCTAAAAGCAATAGCCGATGGCGTTCCCATAGAGGAAATAAAGGGGTATTTAGTATTGTGAGCATGGTACAGGTTAAACAACTAGACATAGCTGCTATAGGAGATGAAGATTTGGTCAGTGGATTGAGGCTGGCTGGCATCAGCAGATATTACATGATAAAAAACAACCATAACGCCGCTGAAGATGTAAGAAAAACACTGGGTGAGTTAATAGACGAACCCAGTATCGGCGTAATAGTGATACTGGAAGATTATGCACAATATGCTGAAGATTTACTAGCCCAGATTAGGGAAAGGAGAGGAACAACTCCCGTAATCATCGAAGTTCCATCCAAGTCTGGTCCAAAATATAAGGATGTTGTCGGATATTACAAAGCATTTATTAAGCAATCTATCGGGTTTGATGTAGAAATCTAAAATGACGAGCCTTGTCATTGCGAGCAAAGCAAAGCAATCTCGTGATTATCCTTGGGATTGCTTCGTCGCTATGCTCCTCGCAATGACGGCAAGTACAGGAGGTTAAAACTATGGGTAAAATATGGAGAGTTTCAGGCCCTTTAGTTATAGCTGATGATATGAAAGGCTCCCAGGTTTACGAAATCGTTGAGATAGGTGCAGAAGGGCTTGTAGGAGAGATAATAGGCCTAGAGGGAAATAAGGCCATCATTCAGGCACACGAGGACACCCTGGGATTAAAAACTGGCGAGAAGGTGAGGGGAACAGGAAGAATCTTAAGCGCTGAATTAGGCCCAGGGCTTGTGGGGTCTATTTACGACGGGCTGCAGAAATCTTTGCTTACCCTGGCTGAAGATACTGGCGCGTTTATAAAACGAGGGGCCAAAGCATCTGCGCTACCTCGCAATAAGAAATGGCAATTCACCCCCATAGTAAAAGTCGGAGACAGAGTCAGCGAAGGAGACATAATAGGCACAGTCCCTGAGACCAGTATCATAGAGCATAAAATAATGGTACCGATAGGAATCCAGGGAAGGATAAAAGAAATAGGCAAAGGTGACCATACTGTCGAGGAGCCTATAGCCTGGGTAGAACATAACGGGGAGGTAAAAGAGCTAAAGCTAATGCAGGAATGGCCAGTGAGAAAGCCCAGACCTTATAAGCGGAGATTAGACCCTTCAGGGCTTCTCATTACCGGACAGCGAATCATGGATTATATGTTCCCCCTAGCTCTTGGTGGCAAGGCAGCGATACCAGGAGGCTTCGGCACCGGGAAGACCGTTGCCCAGCAGCAGCTAGTCAGATGGGCTCAAACACAACTGAACATCTATATCGGCTGTGGTGAAAGAGGAAATGAGATGGCTGATGTGCTTTATAGTTTCAGGAAACTTAAAGACCCCAACACAGGAAAACTACTACAGGAGAAGGAAATATTCATAGCTAACACTTCTAACATGCCCGTTGTGGCTCGTGAAGCAAGCATTTTTGTCGGCGTTACCATGGGCGAGTACTTCAGGGATATGGGCTATGATATTCTGCTGGTGGCCGATTCAACATCAAGATGGGCCGAAGCTATGAGGGAAATGGGTGGCAGACTTGAGGAAATGCCGGGGGAAGAGGGATTTCCTTCGTATATGGGCTCGCGGCTTTCCTCCTTTTATGAAAGGGCAGGGATGGTTGAATGCCTGGGCAGCCCCCAAAGGAAAGGATCGCTAACTATAACTGGCGCTGTAAGCCCCCCGGGGGCTGACTTCAGCGAGCCAGTAACACAGAGCACTATTAGAATAGTAGACGCTCTATATGCTCTAGACGTTTCCCTGGCAAACAAGAGGCACTTCCCAGCCATAAGCTGGCTCACCAGCTACAGCCTTTATGTCGATGCAGTTAGGGACTGGTGGAACGAAGCTGACCCGGGATGGGAGAACACCAGAGCTACTGCCTTGAAGATACTACAACAGGAAGCTGAGCTGGAGGAAATTGTCAGACTTATAGGTCCTGAAGCTTTACCACAAGGGGATAAATTATTGCTGCTTGTTACCAGAATGATACGTGAAGACTTCCTTCAACAGAGCGCCTACCATGAAATTGATACCTATTGCACACCGGCAAAAGCTGGCCTCATGCTTAAAACTATAATAAAGTTCTATGAATTAGCCCAGGAGATGCTAAATTCCGGGGCAGGCATTGAGGACATCCACTCATCTCCCATGGTGTACAAAATATCAAGAATGAAGGATATACCTAACGAAACCTGCGCACGGCAAATCAAGGAGCTATGGTCGGAAATGGAAAAAAGCTTAGTAGCTCGTAAAGGAGGGGTTTCATGAATATCTCTTCACTCTACATCAAAGAAGGAAGAGCAATCAATAGAGCTAAGGGAGCTTTGCTCATAGCTGAAAGTATTCCAGGGATAAAATTCAATGAGATAGTTGACGTCCAACTCAGCAGTGGTGAGATAAAAAGCGGTCAGGCAATAGACATCAGTGAGGAAGCAACCGTAATCCAGGTGTTTGGTGGAGTCAGCGAGGTAGACCTTATTGGAGGCAAAATAAGATGCAAGGGTGAAACTTTAAAGCTAGCAGTGTCCCCGGACATCCTGGGAAGAATCTTCAATGGAATGGGAGAGCCTATGGATGGAGCTCCACCCGTAATCCCGGAAGACTACCTGGATATCAACGGCCAGCCTATAAACCCTGCTTCTCGCATGCCGCCAGCCGAGTTTATTGAAACCGGTATATCAACAATAGATGGCTTAAACGCCTTGGTAAGAGGACAGAAGTTGCCCATATTCAGTGGCTCAGGCCTGCCCCACAATCGAATTGCAGCTCAAATAATCAGGCAAGCTACAGTAAAGGGCAAAGAGCAAAAATTTGCCTTAGTATTCGGTGCCGTTGGTATCAGCTACGATGACGCCTCCTTCTTTATGAGGAATCTTGAGAGAACCGGCGCTCTGGAAAGAACAGTAGCCTTCATCAATACTGCATCAGACCCTGTTATAGAACGAATATCAACTCCAAGGCTGGCTTTGACTGCAGCCGAGTACCTGGCGTGGGAACAAAATATGCATGTGTTGGTTGTACTTACCGACATGACCAACTATTGCGAGGCTCTTCGTGAACTTTCCTCCATGCGTGAAGAAATACCCTCCAGAAGAGGATATCCAGGGTATATGTACACCAACCTTGCCACAATGTATGAGAGAGCAGGCAGGATTATGGGCAAAGAAGGCTCAGTAACCATAATGCCCATTCTGACCATGCCTGACGATGATATAACACACCCTATACCAGACCTTACCGGCTATATAACCGAAGGGCAAATTGTGCTTTCCCGGAACCTGGAAAGAAAAGGAATATACCCACCAATAGATGTTTTCTTATCCCTCTCACGAATGATGAAGGGGGGAATCGGACCCGGTAAAACCAGGGAGGACCACAACAATGTCGTCATGCAATTATACTCTGCTTACGCTGAAGGATGTTACCTCAGGGAAATATCCACCATCATAGGAGCCGAGGCATTAGGTGAAAGGGATAAGATATATTTAGCCAATGCAGACGAGTTTGAGAGGAAATTCATATCTCAAGGTGAGTTCGAGAAAAGAAAGATAGAAGATACCTTAGCCATAGCCTGGAATCTGTTTTCAGCATTGCCCGTAGAAGACCTGAAACTAATTAGTGAGAAATTCATCAAAAAGTATCTGCCGAAACAGTCAAAAGAGACTTAAGCGTAAGTAAAAATGCCGCAGCAGCTAATCAAAGTTAGGCCTACTAAAATCGAGCTGGTGAAACTGAAGCGCCGACTCACATTATCCCAGAGAGTACAGAAAATAGTAAAGGATAGACTTTCAATATTAACCATGGAATTCTTGCAGACGGCAAGGGACACTGTAGAGGCTAAGAAAAAGCTAATCGACGCCTTTTCTGAAGCTTTTAAAGCGCTATCAATTGCTACTGGGTATCACGGATACATAGCGCTGGAAAAGGAATTAGTGGCAACTGAGGCTAACCCCAAGGTTGCTGCTGGCTCCAGAAACATAGCCGGGGTGAGAATCCCCTCTTTTGAGCTAATGAGCAATGGGAGGCCAATGAGAGGGTATAACATGGCCGATACCTCTTCGTGGCTAGATCATGCAGCCCAGCTGTACGAAAAGTGCCTTGAAGCTACCATAGAATTGGCTGAACTCCAGAGGAGCTTGGAATTATTGGGAATGGAGATAAACAGAACAAAAAGGGTAACCAACGCTCTGGAATATATGATAATCCCCGGGCTTCAGGCAACCATAAAGTACCTGAATATGAAATTTGAGGAAAGGGATAGGGAAGAGAAAGGGCGGCTAAAACGTGTGAAGGTGCTGCTGGCACAAAAGTAGCTAGATGTTTGATAGCTCGCCTTATGAAAAGATACTTCAGGAATGCTTGAGAGGAGAGCTGCGGGTAGTAAACGCTGGCCTACCACGAAGTCAAAAACGGCTATCCGATTTATTGCACGAAGAATACCCACATACAGTGTGTACTGATGGTAGTACTTATCTGTTTAAAAAGAGAGAGCTTGAGCATATTGCCAGCATGATAACCCCCGATGAGCAAAAAGCATTGTTACTGCCTATTCTTATAGAACTGGGACAAAATCAAGCTGAGGCAGCCATAGTATGCCAGACTGATGTGGTACAGAAGCTCATATCAGAAATCCTTAATATGTCTGTTACCCCTGAGCAAGGAAGAATCATAATATACAAGCCGCAATTAGCACTGCTAAGGAAAACACTAAAAACAACGACACAGTATGTATTCTCCCCCAAAATCACTGAATGACAGGCACTATTCCCTGCATATTTTCCACCTTATCCCTAAAAAACCGTGTTGCTGTCCAGCGAAAATGTCACCCTAATTGTTCAGCGAATTTGTCACCCCCTATCAATATGTACTTTAAAAGGTCTGTGCCAGGGATGGTCCGGGCCAGGCTTGATAGTTCGATGAGGTTTTAGTTGTGGAGGCTTCTTTGCAACCGTGACAGTCACAGCATGCTCATCAGAATCAGTCATATTGGATATTACCCGAGCTATATT
>Ga0210003_1001846_pt1 | contig 18289 bp, 19 predicted proteins | sample LantaG_FD_182804 | JGI IMG/M metagenome (GOLD analysis project Ga0210003, IMG submission 182804) | Deep subsurface microbial communities from Baltic Sea to uncover new lineages of life (NeLLi) - Landsort_02402 metaG (SPAdes) (version 2) | ecosystem: Environmental > Aquatic > Marine > Oceanic >...
CCCCGGTCCCCCCCCCCTTTTTTTTCTTAACTTGCGTGTTGAACGCTCTTGTCTATAGACAGGGAGCGTTTCGGATCTCGAGAGAGCAGCAGCAGCAGCAAAAAAACTTTTTTCAAAACTAATTTTTTTCCAAAAAAAACCTGGCTTTTTTTTCATTTTCCAAAAGAGGTTTTTCTCTTTCTCAGCGGCGGGTAAGGGCGCCCGCCGCTTGTGGATTCCTCTCGATCCCTCCTTCTCCTCCCACATTTCATTGACACATTTACGAATTGCTTTACCCCTCGGGGAATTGCCCCCCCTCATTTGCCACACACAAAAAAAAACAATTTTGAAAGAGAGCATGAGCGCTTTTTTTTCCATTTCAACCAGAATCCTTTTTTTCAACGACACTTTTTTCCTTGTAACACTAGCAAAATGCAAAACAGCAGCACCAGTCCCACTCAAATGAGAAAAGGCACCGAGAAGGCTGCGGCTGCGGGGCGGCGGGGCGGCAGCAGCAGCAGAGGTCGAGGTTGAGGAGGTCGCAGAGGTCGAGGTTGAGTTCTTTTTTTCCTCCCCCGTTTGCTCCTCTCTTCACCACTCTCTCGGAGCTCCTCGCATCTCTCTCTTCTCTCCCTTTGCCGTTTTTCTTCTCTTCTTCTTCTTCTGCTCTTCCAAGCCCCCTTTTTTCCCCCCCGCGATGCGTCGAGCGCCGTCGCAGGGCGCCATGTCCTCGAAGGCGGCGTCGTCGGGAGGAGGCTCGCCGGTGAGGCGGCCAACGGCGCTCGCAGCGAGCTGGACGGCGTCGCCTTCGGCCGCCGCGGCGCCATCGTCGTCGGCGTTGTCGTCTACGGAACGACGACGAACTCCTCCTCGGCGAGCAGCCGCGCTGCGCGTGATCGCGTCCTCCTCGGCCGTCGCGTCGCCGCCGCCTCCCGCTGCTTCCTCGTCGTCGACGATGGGCGGCGGCGGCGGCGGCGACCTGGGAGAGGTCACGGCGGTAAGAGATAGCAGTTGCTTTTTTTTGAATTCCGAGAGTCTACTTTTTTTTTGGTCACGGTCGCTCGATCGATGTTAGACAGCGTGGAGGCCGCTTTCGACACCAGAAGAGCCCTCTCTGCCCCGCTTTTCAATCCCATGCGCGGGTACTCGAGCGCTGCTCGCGAACGGCGGCGGAGAACGACCAAGAGCATGCCCCGGGATGCGACTGGAGAGAGCGACAGAGGACGAAAGAGAGGACGCGTCGTCGCCGGTCGTCGTCGTCGCTCGTCGTCGCGCTTCCTTCCTCCTTCCACTCGCGGTCGAAAACGAACCTCTTGCTACTTTTCCTCCTCACCTCTTCCTTCTTTCAACCCATTTCTCCCCACCTTTCTAGATCCACGGCCCCGAGGAGCTTGACGCCACGCTCGCGGCCAACAGCGACCGCCTCGTCGTGCTCATGGCGAAATCCGCCGGATGCAGGCCCTGCAAGGCCTTTGCTCGCAAGTACCAGCGGATCTCGGCGCTCTACCAAGACGACGCGGTGTTCTGCGTGATCACGGGGGACGAGTCGAAGGAGACCAGGGCGATGATGATGGCGATGAAGGTGCGGTCAAAATGTTGGTGTTCTTGTTTTGCTCTCTCGATGAAGAATTTCGGGGGGGAAAAAAGAGAACTTTTTTTTTCGCTCACTCTTTTTTCCCCTCGACCTCGAAAAAAAAAAACGGACTTTCAAAAAAAAAAAAAACTCAAGGTCCGCGTCACGCCCACCTTCTTCGTCTACCGGGACGGCGCGCTGTTCAAGACGACGACGGGCGTGAACGAGAACAACCTCAAGGCGGCGCTGGACGAGGCCCTCGGAGGCGGAGGAGGGAGCGCGGCGGCGGCGGGAGCGACGACAGAAGAGGCCGCGGCGGCGTGAGAGAAAGAGATAGAGAGAGAGAGAGAGAATTGACCTTTTTTTTCTTCTTCCTTCCTTCCGAAAGAATCCAGTCCCCCTCCTCCTTCTGTGCGTGCGCTTATTCCCTGCGTGTGTGCTCTATCTGATCCCCTTCCCCCGCTGCGCGGCGCGAGACAGCAAGCGAAAAAAAACGACGCGCGAACGAAGAAAAAGAAAAGAGAAAGAAAAAACAACCTCAGAAGCGAAAAAGAACAACAGCGAATTTCCGATCCCAACCCCCCAACAAACCATTGTAGAACTGCAACCAAAAGAACAAACAACAACAACAACAACACCTTTATTCGAAAGCGAAAAGGAAGAGCGGAGACGCGGAGAGGGAGAGAGAGAGGGAGAGAAACGAAAGAGAGAGACTCGGGTTTTTCTTTTTTCCGTTTTCATTTCTTTTCTGTTTTTTTTTTTTTTTTTTTTTTTTTCTTTTTTTTTTTTTTTTTTTTTTTTTTTACTTTTCCTCTCTCTCATTTTTCTCACTCAGAAATAAAGCCCTGCCCAGAGCAGCAAGAAGAAGAGGCCCAGGCCGATCCCCAAAGACGCGGAGCTTCCCAGGAAGAGCTCGACGGCAGGGGAGCGCGCCGAGCGCGGCTTGGTGAACTCGTAACTGGGATTTTTTTTAATTTTATTTGTTTGAAGAGGTCGAGGAGGTCGAGGTTGAGATCGATCGATCGATCAAATGAAGCGAGGAGAAAGTTTTCAATGCTTCTCTCCTCTTTTCTCTTTTTGTTCTTTGTGTCCTCTCCTCGAGACTCCAAACACACACTCACACAAAGAACGCCGCGGCCGCGGTCAGCCCCGAAGCTCCCAACCCGAGGGCGAGCGAAGGGAAGGCCGCCTCGGAGACCGGGGGCTGGAGCGGGATGATGGCCTGATGTTGTTGTTTTTTTCGAGTTTTTTTTTCGAGTTTTCCATGAGCTTTTTTCGCGAGGCTCGTCTAAATTTTGATGCGTGTCGATAGAGTGTGGTCTAAGGCATGTTGAGGTTGTGAAGTTGGAATCGATAAAACGCGAGAAGACGCGGAAAGAGCGGGGAAAAGATCTCATCGTGATGGCGATCGGCGTTTTCCCCTTCGTCTTCTTCCTTGTTCGTTTCCCTCTCTCTTCCGCGGAGGGGGGGGGGGCATTGCGATCTTTCCCGCCGTTTGCACGTACCATGGCGCGCGTTAAGCAGCTGCTGACGCCTGCTGTCTCGTGGAAAAGAGAGAGCACAGAAAGGAGGAGCGAACGGTTATTTTCTTTCGCTTCCCCACTTCTTACAAACTCGTTTTTTGTGATCGCTTCTCTCTCGGCGACGGAGAGAGAGAAGCGAAGAAGAAGAAGAAAAAAACTCTTCTCTCTCTCTCTCTCACTTCTCGAAAGCTTTTCCCCTTCTTCTCTTCCCCCCCTTCCCCCCCCCCTTTCGCCATGGCCCAAGCCAACCGCAACCCCGCTGCCCACCCGTGGCACGACCTCCCCATCCAGGCGGAGGTGAGGGAGAACGAGTGGGGCTGGTGAACAAGGAGAGAGAAGAAGAAGAGAGAAGAGAAGAAAGAGCCATCGAGCTCAACCTTTTCAACCGGAAAATCTTCTCCCTCTCTGGAAAAAAAAAACAAAAAAAACAATTCCAGGACGGCCCGCCGTGCCCGCAGGTCATCAACGCGGTCGTGGAGATCGGCCGCGGCTCCAAGGTCAAGTATGAGCTCGACAAGGTCCGTCTCTTTGCAAGGAGGAAGGGAGGGAGAGCGCGGGGAAAAGAGAGGAAAGCAGCCGCCATCGATTGTTGCTTTCTCTGTCTCAGAGCTCTCTGAACTTTTCTTCTTTCTTCAACTTTGGCTTTCGCGCCGGGCCTTCTTCTTGTCCCCTTTTTTCTCGCTCCCCCCACGCGCTTCGTGAGGCAAAAGAATGAATCGGAGGACGCGCTGTGCTGAGCAGAACGCGGCGGCGTGCGCAATTAGGGCCGCAGAATCGTGGAAGAGGAAAAAAGAGAGTCCTCTGTTTGCGATTGTCGATTGTTCTTTTTTGCTCTCTCTCTCGGCCGTTTGCTGCCTCTCAAAAAAAAAAAAAAACTTCCTCAACCTCAACTCTTCCTTTTCCTTTCCCTTTCTTCTTCTTCTTTTCAACACAAACAGGCCACCGGCATGCTCTACGTCGACCGCATCCTCTACTCGTCCGTGATCTACCCTGCCAACTACGGTGAGTTATGCGGAGAGAAGAGAGAAAAGAGAAGATCTTTTTCGTTTCTTATTCCTTCGCTCTTCTCCCTCTCTCGACCTCGACCTCCTTCTCACGACGACGGAAAAAAAAACTCAAAAAAAAACTTCCGAAACTCCCCCTTCTTCTCCTCCAGGCTTCATCCCCAAGACGCTCTGCGAAGACAACGACCCCCTGGACATCCTCGTGCTGATGCAGGTGCGCGAAAATAGAGAAAGAGAAAGAAGAAGAAAAACAAGTGTTTTTTTCCTCTCTTTCAACCTCCTCTCTCTCACCCCCTCCCTCCCTCCTTCCACCCCTCCATTCCCCACCGTTCTTTTACCGTTCTCCTCCTCCTCTTTTCCTCCCTCTCTCTCCCTCCCCCATTAGGAGCCCGTCGTCCCCATGTCCTTCCTGCGCGCGAAACCGATCGGCATGATGCAGATGATCGACCAGGGCGAGCGCGACGACAAGATCATCGCCGTTCACGCCGACGACCCGGAGTACCGCCACTTCGAGGACATCTCGGAGCTGCCCAAGCACAGGCTGAACGAGATCAGGAGGTTCTTCGAGGACTACAAGAAAAACGAGAACAAGGACGTCAAGGTGGGTGGAGTAAAAGGGGCTTTTCGGGTTTGGGTTTGGAGGGGTTGAAGGGGGAGAAAAAAGAGTAGGAGACGAAGACGACGACGAAGGGAAAAAACCCGACTCTCTCACCTCATAAAAAAAAAACTCCAAACCAGGTCGACGACTTCCTCGACGCCAACGCGGCCCGGAAGTGCATCCTCGAGGCGATCGAGATGTACAACGACCACTACCTGCCGAAGCGCCAGCGCTGAAAAGAGGAGGAGAGGAGAGAGAAAAGAGAGAGAGTTTTTATTTGTTTTTGGAGGAAAAAAAGTGGGGAAACGGAGAAACCCCGCGCAGCGCCGTTCCTGACGCTTTCCCGGAGGCGCTTTCCCTTGGTCCCTTTTTCTTTTCCTCTTCCCTGGTTGGTTGGTTCCCTTGTTTTCTTCCGCCCCCTTGTCTCCTCGGTATTTAAACAGATAAATTCTTTTTTTCGAATTCGAGAAAAAAAACAAAAAAAACTTTTTCTTCCTTCTCTTTCCTTCTCTTTCTTCATCACCGCTTTACACTCTCCCCCGCGCCTCCCCACCACCGCCACCGCCGGGGAGACGTCGCCCTCTCCCCGGCCCGCCTCTCCGCCTCCCCCGCGGCGCTCGCGCTCGCCCTCGCCGCCTCGGCCAGAGACCTCGCTTGCTCCGCGTCTCTCGCCAGCTCTCTCGCCCTCGCTTCTTCTTTCTGTTCTTGCTCCAGCGAGGAAGCCAGCACCTTCTCTGCCTCTGCCCGCTTCGCTTCTGCCCTCTCGAGGGATCGCCTGGCTTCTTCTGCGGCGGCCGAGGCGGCGGAGAAGGAAGTCGAAGCGGCCGCCGAGGCCTCTCGAAGCCGCGCAACGGCGGCCAGGGCTGCCGAGGCCGAGGAGGCGAACGTCGAGGCTCTCTTCGAGGCTTCCGAGGCGGCCGCGGAGGCTTGGCGGGACTCGAGGGCGGCGCTGGCCCAGTCGTAGCCGTACTGGGATGAGTTGGAGTTGGAGTTGGAGTTGAAGGAGAAGAAAGAGGTGAGGAGGTCGAGGTCGAGGTCGAGAGACAGAAAGAGGACATCGATTTGTATAATCGATCGAAAGAAAAGAGAAAGGCCTCTAAGAAAAAGCACTCACTGCCGCTGTCCAGGCCGTCCCTCCAGCCGCCGTCACGGCCACTGCGAGCCTCGCCGCGGGGCTCATGCTTTTCCCGCTCCGAAAAAAAGCCAGGGACGGAGGGGCTCGCGAGAAGAAGGACTAGAAGAGTTTCTTCGTCGTCGTCGTCGAGAGGAAAAAAACAAGTAAAACGGGGTTGAGGTCGAGCACGAGTTTTGTCGATTCCTTTCTTCACTCTCTTTCGTTTCTTTTCCTTTTTCTCCTCTCTTTTTCGCCTTCGTGCGAAGGCGTGTCGGCGACCCCGCCGCGCGCCAACCTCACAGAGAGAGGGGGAGGGGACGCTCTCTCGTCCCTCTCTCGCTCCAGGCACACACACAAACACTAGCGGCGCGCGCAGGGGGAGGGAGGAACGAAAGAAGAGAGAGGAAGAAAAAGGCGACTACTTTGCCGACGTCGACATCTCGATGGGGTCGCAGGTCGCCCCTTCGTCGGGCGGCGTCTTCCTCTCCTCTTCCTCCACCTCCTCTTCGCTCGCGTCCTCCACCTCAGCTGCGACGTGGCAGCCGGTCGACGTCGGCGTGCAGCAGATCTGCTTCCTGCTGGCGCAGTCGGTGAAGCCGGGGGCGAACCAGGCAGAGGTAAGGGAAGGGATTGATCGAGTCGTCGTCGCCGTCGTCGTCGTCGTCGTCTTTTTTCGGCGGCAACGGCGGCGGCAGCGGCAGCAAGAGAGAGAGAGAGAGAGAAAGCACTTGATGTCGCGTTCGCTGATTCTCTGTTGCCTTCTGTCACCTCGATCGCTGTCGTGACGACGTTCTCGATGCGACGTCGATGCGTAAAAGGGCCGAGAAAGGCGCGAGAGGGAGAGAAAGAGAGCGAGAAGAACCGTGACGAGGAAAAGAGAAAGAGAGAACGCATGCTTGTTTGATGCTTCTTCTTCTTCTTCTTCTTCTCCTTCCGCCCTCTCCACTCTCTCTGTCTCTTGTTTCGTCACTTCTCGCTTTCACTGCCGACGAGACGAGGGTGACGAGGATCTTACCTTGACAAAGAGCAATAGAAACGATAGCAGCAGCGCGCAAGAAAGAGAGAAAGAAAGGAGAGAACGCCAAGCGACGACGACGACGACGACGACGACGCTGACGTCTCCATCGACCTCGACCTCCTCTCTCTAAAAAAAAAACAAAAAAAACAGGTCCTCTCGCAGCTCGACCAGTGCCGCGCGTTCCCGGACTTCAACAACTACCTCGCGTTCATCTTCAGCCGAGGCGGAGGCGGAGGAGGGAACGGGAATGAGCAGCAGCCGATAGACCTGCGGCTCGCGGCGGGGCTGCTGCTCAAGAACAACCTCAGGGGCAGCAGGAACTCGCTCGCCTCTTCTTCTTCCGCTCCGCCTTCGTCCCCGCAGCAGCAGCAGCAGCAGCAAACGGGCAACGCCTATGTCAGGGCCACGCTGCTCGAGCTGCTGTTCCCTTCGTCTTCGTCGTCGGGCCTCATCGCAGCGAGCTTGCAGCCTCAACCGCCGCTGCCCCGCGCGCTGCGCTCTGCCGCGGCCGCCGCGGCCGCCGCCATCGTCAATTCTTCGTCCTCGCCGTCGCCGGACCGTTTCTACAACGGCAGCGAAGGCAGCAGCGAAAGCGGAGGCCTGGGAGAGTGGCCTGAGCTGCTCGAGGCGATGGTCTCCGCGCTCGAGGGGCGAGGCGGAGGCGGAAACAACGGCAACGACGCCGCGGCCGCGGCGGTCGCCGCGCTCGAGGCGCTCGTCGCCATCGCCGAGGACTCCCCGCTCTCGCTCTCGACCCCTCTTCCCGCCCGCGCCGCGGTCGCGCTGGCGGCGCAGACCCCGCTCGACGCGCTGGTCCCGCGCCTGGTGTCGCTGTGCAGGCCAGGGATCGTGGCCGACGACGACGCGAGGTGCGGCGCCGCGGAGGCCTTAAACCTGATCGTGAGCGTCGGGATCGGCGCGTCGGGCAGCGGCCAGAGCAGCACCCCGAGCCTCGACCTCGCGCTGCCGGGCACCCCGCCCCCTTCGCCGCTGGCCCCCTCTGTCGCGGCCTGCCTCCCTCGCCTCGCCGCGGCCCTCTTCGACCTCCTCTCGGACGCGACCTGCGCCCGCGGGCGGAGAGCCGGGGCCGCCGGTTTGGTCCAGCTGGTGGTGCTCGCCCCGGGAACGCTCGCCGTGGGCCCCGCGGCCTCGGCGCTCGTCGCCGCGTTTGTCGCCGCCTCGGGCGACGCCGACGCCGCCGTCGCTCTGGAGGCCGCCGAGCTCTGGCCGGCGCTCGCCGACGTGGCCCCCGATTCCCCACCGCTGAGGGACGCCCTCCCGGCCCTGCTGCCGCTGCTGCTGAAAAACATGGTCTACGCCGACGACGACGAGGAGGTCGCCGAGGCGGAAGCGGCGGAGGCGGAAGCGTCAACCTTGCAGTGGCAGCAGCGGCGGCAGAGCAACGGGCAGGCCAGCTGTTCCTCTGGCCACGGTTCCCGCTCTCTGTCCGCCTACGCCGCGCACGACCCGACGCGGGACTCGGAGCTGGCGCCGTTCGTCTCCAGGAGCAGGCGCGCGATGAGCGGGAGCAACGGCGGAAACGAGAACGGCGGCGGCGGCGGCGGCGAAGAGAACGACGAAAACGACGAAAACGAAAGCGGCGGCAGCGACAGCGCGACCACCTGGAACCTCCGCAAGGCCTCCGCGGCGGCCCTCGACGTCCTCGCCACCACTTTCGGGGACGAGCTCCTTCCTTTAGTCACCCCTTCCATCCGAGAAGGGCTGGCGGCGGTCGACGAAGAGGAGGAGGAAGAAAGCGCGGAGCAAGACGCCGAGCGCCGGCGGCGGAGAGCGGCCAAGAGGAGGAGCGAGAAGTTTACTCGCAGCAGCGAAAGCCCTTCTTTGCCTTCGACACTAGACGTTGATGGCGGCTCTGACGACTCTGACGACGACCCCGCCTCGGGCCTGGCCTGGAGGAGGAGAGAGGCCTCGGTGCTCGCCCTGGGGGCCATCGCCGAGGGCTGCGGCCCCGCGCTCGCGCCGCATCTGCCCGACCTCTCTGCGCTGCTGCTGCCCTGCCTGGCGCACCCTCGCCCCCTCCTGCGTTCCATCGCGTGCTGGGCGCTGTCGAGGTACTGCAGGTGGTTGGCGCTGGCTGCGGGGGCCTCCGCCGCCGACGCGGCGGCGGCGAGCAATAGCAACGGGAACGCTTCGTCGTCTCCTTCTCCTTCTGCCTCTTCCTCTCTTCCCGTGACCGAAGAGACAGCGGCCGCCTCGGAACTTCTGGACGCCGTTCTCTCCGGCCTCGCCTCGGCGGCCGCGTGCGACCCGAATCCGCGGGTGCAGGAGGCCGCCTGCTCGGGGCTGGCGACTCTGGTGGAGGAGATGGGGGGCAGCGTGGCGGTGATGGGGTCGAGCAGCGGAGCTGATCCTTCGAGCAACAAAGGCAACGGCGCGCCGTTTGACGAAAGCGGCAGCTCAAACCTCTGGCAGCGCGGCTGCCCCGCCTGCGACGCGGACAGGGCCCGCGCCTCCGAGCTCGAGGCCGAGGCCTCCGCCCGCGGCGGGTTCGGGAACGCCGAAGCCTCCGCTCTGCTGCCCCCGCTGGCGCTGCTGCCTCAAGACAGGCACCTCGCCGGCCACCGCCCGCCGCGCCTCCGCGTCGTCTCTTCCGCGCTTGCCGCCGCGGCGCGCTCCTACGGCAGGAAGCCAGCCCGGATGCTTTATGATGCCGTGGCGACGCTGGCTGACGCGGCGGGACCGGCTCTGGGCGAGGAGCCGTGCGCGAGGGCCGCGCTGGTCCCTGCGCTGCTCGAGCGGATGCGGGCGATGCCCGATTGCGACGGCAGTGGAGGCGGCGGAAGCGGAAACGGTTTCGGAGACCGCGAGCTCCTGCCGCTGCTCGAGTGCCTGACAGCGGCCGCGGCCGCCATGGGCCCGGGCTTCGCCCTGTGCGCCGGCGCGTGCCTCGATAGGGCCGTGGCCGTGCTGTCCAGGGGCATCGAGGCGAGGAGTAAGAATCTGAGGGAGGCCGCCGAGGCTGCGAGCAGGGCGTTTGCAGCGATCGGCGCCGCCGCTTCGGGCTCTCCGAGAAACGGCGAAACCGACGACGACCGTATGTTCGGCGACGACGGAGACGACGACCTCTCCGCCGCGGCGGCAGCGGCCGCCTCCGCCGCGGCGGCGGTGCTCCCCCCGTCGTCGCCCCCGCGAAACAGCTCCAGCTCTCTGGCCCTCTCCACGACGACTTCCAGCAACGACGAGGCCTCCTTCGTGGCGGCCGCGGTCGCGGCGGCGGCCGCGATGGGCCCCGAGCGCGATTTCGTCGTCGGCGCCCTGGACCTGATCTCGGGCGTCGCAGAAGGGATGGGCAAGGGCATCTCGCGCTTCTTCTCGGTCCAGGATCCGGGCACGTCTTCTTCTTCGCCGTCGCTGTCCAATGGGAGTGCAGCAGCAGGAACAACAACGAGGCTGGGCGCTATCCTGCTCCCGGCGCTGCTGCGCGCGGCCGACGACCCCGACGCCGACGTCCGCCAATCAGCGTTCGCGCTCGCCGGCGACCTCGCCCGCAGCTGTCCGGCGCTCCTCGCTCCCGCGGCGGCGGACGTCGTGGCCCTGGCGACCGAGGGGCTCAGCGCCGCGAGGGCGGGGTCGCCGGACGCTGTCTCGGCGGCGAACAACGCTGCGTGGGCCCTCGGGGAGGTGGCAGTGGCGCTGCCCTCGGCCGTCGCCGCGCTCGCCGACGCCGCCGCCAATGCTGCCGCTGTTGGAAGCCCTCAGTCTTCCGGATCCTTCTCCACGAGCACCTTATACTCCTTCTCCGCGCATTTACCGCCTTCCCGCGTCCTCCCGACGGCGGCAGAGAGGCTCTCCGCTTTGCTCTGCGCGCCCCCCGGTGCCGCCCCGCGCTCGCTGCTCGAAAACGCGGCGATCTCGCTCGGGAGGTTGGCGCTCGTCGCTCCGGTCGCGCTGGCCCCGGGCGCCGACGCCCCCTTCGTGGCGCGGTGGTGTTCGGCCCTGAGGGCCGTGCGCGACGACGTGGAGAAGGAGCACGCTTTCCTGGGGCTGGCGGCTCTCCTGCGAGCAAACCCCGCTGCGGGCGCGCCGCCGGCCTTCGCGTCGCTCTGCGAGGCCGTCACCAGCTGGAGGCTCCCTCTCCGCTCCCGGCCCTTGGCCGAGGAGCTGGCGTCGCTGATGCGGGCTTACAGGGCCGGGGCGGGCCCTCACGCGTGGGACGCGGCCGTGTCGGGGCTGAACGCAGGGGTGAGGGAGAAGCTCGGGGCCATGTGCGGGGTTTGAGGAGGAGGAAAATGGTGAGGGGAGAAGAAGGAGAAGAAAAATTTTGATGAGTTGGAATGAGAAAAAAAAAAGAGGTTCGCGGTTTTTCCCCCGTTTGCCGCCGGCCATCGTTTTGTTGTCCCCCCCCCCCCCCCACACACACACACCTTATTGTGTGCCTTTTTGTGCTTCGTCCCCGCCTTTCTTTTTGAAAAAAAAACGCAGCAGCTGCTACCATTTGTGAACGACAGAAGAAGAAAAGAAAAAAAATAGAAATGAAGAGGTTGAGGTTGAGGTTGAGTTTTTTTCTTTTCTTTTTTCAACTTCTCACTTTTCTTCTTCGTTCTCTCTTCTCCTTCGTGTGCGCACGACCCGCACTTCTACCTCTCTTTCCTTCTTCGCCACGATGGACGCCTCCGCAGCAGCCAGGCGCCTGGCCGCGGTCAACCGCCACCTGAGCAGCGGCGGCGGCGGCGGCGAGGCGGGAGAGGCGATGACGACGACGAGGAACGGAGAGCATTCGATGGCGCTGCCTCGATCTTCGACGACCGTCATCTCCCCCTCGGCGGTCTCCGCGGCGCGCCCGGGGTTCCGCGCGGACCGCCTCCTGGACGGACAGGTGAGGGGATCGGTTGCGCGGTGACACGCTGATGAGGACAGATGATGATTTAGAGTGGGGGGAGAAGCGCTTGAAAGAAAGCTGATCGACTCGATCAATCGACGATGTTCCTCGATCTCAACCCCGACCCCCCCCTTCTTCTTCCAAATCTAATCAGATCGCCATTATCACCGGAGCCGGTCAGGGCCTCGGCGCCGCGGCGGCCCGCCTGTTCGCGTCCCACGGCGCCCGCGTGCTCGTCGCTGACTTGGACGGAGGGAAGGCCGAAAGCGTCGCCGCCGAGATCAACAACGCGGCCGGCGGAGCCGGGAAGGCCGCGGCCTTTGCCGGAGACGTCACCGCCCCTGAGTTCGCCCCCAAATGCGTCAGGGCCGCCCTGGACGCGTTCGGAGGGGAGTCGATCGACATCCTCGTGAACAACGCCGGTGAGGAGAAGAAGTCTGGAGAAGAAGTTTGGGAGAGAAAAGAAGCTCGTTTTTCCTTTTTCTTCCTGGAGATTTTTGAGAGAACAAAAAACGCAATTCTCACTTTTCCTTTCTCTCTCTCTCTCTAAAAAAAAAAAATGCAAACGAAAAGGCTACACCTGGGACGGCATGGCCCACAAGATCAAGCCCGACCAGTGGGACGCGATGCTCGCGGTCCACTGCACCGCGCCGTTCCGCCTCATCCAGGCCGCGGCCCCATTCATGCGCGACGCCGCCAAAAAAGAGATGGAAGCCACCTCTGCTGCTGCTCGCCCGCGCTCGATCCTCAACGTCTCGTCGACCTCGGGCACGCACGGCAACCCTGGCCAGGCCAACTACGCCACGGCCAAGGCCGGCGTCGTCGGCCTTACCAAGACTGTGGCGAAAGAATGGGGGCCCTTCAACGTCAGGTGCAACGCGCTGGCGTTTGGCTTCATCGCCACTCGGCTCACCGGCGATAAAGGAGCGGCGTCGATCTCGGTCGGGGGGAAGACGGTGCCGCTGGGGATCCCCGGAGGGGAGGCCGCGGCGGACGCGGCAGCGGAGATGATGATCCCTCTGAAGAGGGTTGGCACGCCCGAAGAAGGAGCTGGAGCGATGCTGATGCTTGTGAGCCCTTACTCGAGCTTCATCAGCGGACAGACGGTCGAGGTGACCGGCGGGGCGTTCATTTGAGAAATTTGATTTGAGAGAGCGCTTTTTTTGGTGCTGTTCTTCTTCTTTTTCTTCTTGTTCTTCTTCCTCTTCTTCTTTGTAAAAACGGCGAGTTTTGATTAAATCAGATCTGTCATTGTCTCTCTATTTACAAGAAGCAGGCTTGAGGAAAAAAAAGGGAACTGAAGAAGAACTCTATTCAGTAAAACGGAGGAGGCGGCGGCGTCGCCGGCGGCGCGTTTTCTCCTCGGGACCTCCGCGGCGGCCTCCCCGCAGAGAGCGTGGCCTTGCTCGCGGAGTAAAGAGCAGGAGAAGCCGAAGAGGGAGAAGGAGAAGCTGCTGCCTTTGCTGCTTGCTGCCGCGAAGAAGAACCGAAAACGCCGACAACGCCGGCGCTCTCCCTGGCCCTCACGCCGAGGAGCTTCCTCGCCGTGGCGTCTCTTTCCTTTGTGAGCCGCTCGATCTCCCTCCTCGCCGCCAGCTCCGAGGCCGCCGCGCGCGTCCTCAGCGAGGAGAGCTCCCCGGCCAGCTGCCTGACCGCCGCGGTCCTGTCCGCCCTCGCCACCGAGGCCGCGGCGCGGGCTTCGGCGGCCGAAGCCTCCGCCTCTGCCGTTGCAGCCTCGACGGCCGCCGAGACGCGCTTCGACGTCTTCGCCCCTTCCTCCTCCAGTTGCGCCTCCAGGGCCCTCCTCGCTCTTTCCGAGTCCCTCAGCGCGGACTCCAGGTCTTCGATGCGGCGCGTCGAAGAGGCTGCTTCTGCTTCTGCGGCGGCGGCGGCGGCGGCGGCGGCAGCGGCCTTGAGCTCCTTCTCCTTGCTGCCGCTCTCCTTGCTGCGCCTGAGGAGCAGCAGCGCCGCCTCCGCCGCCGCCGCGCGCCCTTCCGCGGCGGCGCACCTCTGAGCCAGGGAGCCGTTTTCCCTTTTCAGCCTCTGCTGCTCCTGCTCGTGCTTCGACGCAGCGGCGGCTGCTGCCTTGGCCGCTGCTTCCTCATCGAAGCTGGAGACGAGGACGCGGAGGGGCTCGTAAGAGGAAGAAGGAGGAGGAGACGTTTCTTGATCTCTTCCGCTTCCGCTTCCGCTTCCGCTTCCGCTTCCGCTTCCGCTTCCGCTTCCTCCACTTCCTCCACTTCCTGATTCTCTCCTGCTCCTCTCCTCGACCGCCGCGGCCGCCATCGTCGCGAGCTCCCTCCTGCGCTCCCGCATCCACCTGGAGAGCTGCTCGTGCCCGGCGGCGGAGGCCGCCTCGGGCGGGTCGAGCCCCGAAGAGTCCCTGCCGCAGAGCAGGGAGAGGGAGGTCGAGGAAAGGGAGAGAGAGGAGGTCGAGGGAAGAGAGGTCGAGGTCGAAAACGGCGACGACAAAGAAGAAGAACAGGAGGGAAGTTCCGCTTCTTCGCCGGCGGCCGCCAGCAGCAGCCTCCGGACTGTCGCGATCGAACCCGACCTCGCGGCGGCGTGCAGGAGGTTCGAGCCCGTCTTGGCGTCGGTCGAGCAGAGCGGGGCGCGGGCAGCGAGGGCGGCGTCGACCTGTTGTGGATTTTTTGTTGCCGTTGTTGTTGGAGAGGAGGTCGAAAAAAAAACGAAAGTTTGAGATGGACAGGTGAACAAGGAGGATCTTTCAAAACGCCTTTTCCCGGCTCCGATTCGGTCTCTTTTTATGAATGGAAACAAAGATCCCAGACTCACAGCGTCGACGTCCCCGGCCGAGGCCGCGGAGAAGAGAATCGCGGCGCCCGGGGCGCGAGCGGGCGGGGCGAGGCGACGGATGGGCGAAGAATACGATGGTGATGACTGCTTTGTCGTCGAGCTCTTCTTCCCGGCTTCTATCCATTCTTGCGCGCTGATCACCGTGGGAGGTGCAGGATCATCAGGGTCCGCCGGCGTCGAGGAGGTGGGAGCGTCCTTGGAGACGGCGGCGGGGGTAAACCAGGGCATCGTGAATTGACTGTTTGCAGAGAGAAAAAAAGAAGATGCGAGAGAAAACTCGAAAATGAAAAAAGATCGAGAGAACTTCTTCCTTCTCTCTCTCTCTTTCCCCTCCTTTGCGAACTGCGCCATCTGAAGAAAACAAACAGCGAACCGAGAGAAGTTAGAACAAGCAAGAGCACACATTCCTAATTTACATATTTCTTTTTCTTCTCTTTTTCTTCTCCATTACTTTACTCTTCGACCTCCTCCTCCTCTTCCACCTCTCCTCCTCCTCTTTTCACCAACCGGCCAGGAGTGCCCCGCTCCCCCTCCTCCCTCCCCGCAGCAGCGAAGCACGGCACCACGAAGTACGTGTCCACGGCCCTCGCGTCCTGCGCCCCGCCGAAGAAGAGCGAGAAGACCCCGGCGGTCCTCGCCCGCACGCTGCCCTTGACGAAGAACACGAGCTGCCTCGGGAACGCGGCGCAGTCCGACAGGATCTTGAGCTTGTACTTCGCCCCGACGTTGCTGGCGTCGATCCGGGCGAGGACCCTCTGCGCCCTCGACCTCGCGGGCAGGGTCGCGGGCCCCACGTCCGCGCCCCCTGCCCTGCCGTCGTAGAAGAAGACGTCGAGGCGCCCGACGACGCGCGCCCTCAAGTAGTTCGGGTTGTCGAGCCGCAGGGCAGCATCGAGCGCCAGCGAGTAGGTTCCGCTGGTCGCGTTCCACTCGAGCGAGCGGGCTCGGACGTCTACCGCGGTGAGGGCGACGCCTCGCGGCGCGGCGAGGAAGGCCAGGGCCGCTAACAACAAAGAGAAGAGCCCCGCCGCGGCGGCGAGCGCGCGCGGGGTCCTCCGCGGCCGGAGCCGGGCGTCGCTCAGCGGGATTAGAGTCAAGTAGGCCGACTCGGCGAAGCCGTTCGAAGGGTGCGGGAACGGCGCCGGGGTGGTGTTCGCGGCGCCTGCTGCTGTTGCTGCTCCTGCTGCTGGGGCTCCTGCGATCTGGGAAGAAGAAGCGAGCGGGAGCGACGGGAGAGCGGGTTGCTGCTGGAACTGCTGCTGGTGGAACTGCTGGTACGATGACGATGCATCATCCGACGTTGGCGGTTGCAGCGAGGAGGTGTACCGCCTCGCCGCCGCCGCGGCCGCCGCGGCCGCCCTGGTCGGGGGACGGTAGTGCTCTCCGAACAGCCCGGCCTCGTCGTCGTTGAGTAAGGCTCCTCCCCCCGTCATCATCGACGACTGGAGGTGGCCCCGCGGCGGCGGCGTCGAGGCGCCGTCACCGAGGATGATCTCGTCGCCATTGATGTTGTTGTTGCCTCCGTCGCCGTCGAGGCCCGATGCCGACGCCGGGAGCCACCAGCGCAGGAGAGGCGCAAAGGCGTTCGCGTCCGCCGAGGTGGAGGGCGTGAGCAGGGCGGCGTTGTTATCTGCTGCTGCTGCTGCCGGGCGTCCTGATGCTGCCGCGGAGACCTCCTCGTCGGCGGACAAAGACGACGCCGGCGGCGGCGGAGACGATGCCATCCGACTCGTTTTTCCTTTGTCGGTGCGTGCGCTCTTTCCCCGCTGACGACGTGGGTCGACAGGGGGCGTGAGGTTGGCGCCCGCGGGCGTGGGGAAGAGGTGAACGGAAAGAGGTGTGCAGGTGTCGAGAGAGAGAGAGAGAGAGAGAGAGAGAGAGAGAGAGAGAGAGAGAGAGAGAGAGAGAGAGAGAGAGAGAGAGAGAGAGAGAGAGAGAGATGGGCGAGAGCGTTGTCGTCGTCGTCGTAGGATGTGATTTTTTTCTCGACAAGCACTTGTCGAGAAAAAAAAAGTTCGAAACTGAAACTTCCCTCCTCAAGCTTTTTTTTCCGCCTTCGTCCGTCTCGCTCTCTCGCGCGCGTTGAATTGGTACGAGCCCCCAACACCCAGAAGGAAGAAAACTCTCTCGGGCGAGGCCCTCTCGTACGCGTCGCGCAGAAAAGCCCCCTCCCTCACCCACCCGGGGGGCGAGCGAGAGAAGAAGAGACTTGTCGAGCATTGGCACATTGGCTTTCTTCTTCTTCTCCTTCGTCAGCAAAGCCGAATCGACCCCTCGAAGTTTCGAGGCCTCGCGCCCCGCGGCGTCCCTCCGTTCTCCTCGTGGACTGCGCGGCGTTGTCGAGCCTCGACGCTGCTAGAGAAAGAACAGCAGCAGCTCGTTTCGCGCCGTCGCGCATCCGAAGAGACCTGTTTTTTTTCCTCGGCCAACGCGAATCTCTCTCCCTCTTCAACCTCCTCCCTCTCTCTCTCACTCACTCTCACACCCTTTTCAACAAACAAAAACAAAAAACCCCGCTCTTCCGCACCCAAAAGCAGGATCCAGCAGCCGAGTCAAAACAGAGCAACGCGCGCAAACTAGTTTTTGCGTTTTTTACCAGAATACAAGAGAGAGAGAGAGAAAAAAAGAGAGAGAAGAGAGGAGGAGAAATGGGCTGCACCGTCTCTCGAGCGGCGACGGCGGCGGTCGTCCCGACCCCCAACGACGACCAAAACCTCGCGCCGCCCTCGTGCTCCCCGCCGCGGATGCGCAAGCGGTCCGGGATCGCCTTCCGCTACTCCTCCGAGAGCGTCAGGGAGGCGAAGGAAGAGGAAGAACCGAAGAAAGAAGAAGAAGAAGCAAAACCTCTCCCTCCTCCTCTGACGGGGCCCGCCGCCTACCGCCTCGGTAAAGCCCTCGGCTCCGGCGGCTTCTCCGTCGTCAGGGAGGCTCTGAGGCTCCGCGACGGCGCGCGCTTCGCTGCCAAGGTGATCCCGATGCCTCCCGACGACGACGATGGCGACGACGGAACCTCCTCCTTCCCTCCTCGTTCTTCTTCTCCTTCGCCGGAGAAGAAGAACAAGAAGAACGGCGGCGGCGGCAAGAAAGACAAGAACGAGCAACAGCAGAAAAACCTGCCCCCGCCCTCGACACGTGCCGAGGTCGAGAGGGAAGTTGCTTGTCTGAGATCCTTGCCGCCGCACCCCAACGTCGTACAGCTGGTCGACGCCTTCGCCGACCCTTCCCAGCAGGCCTTCGTGGTGGTGACGGAGCTGCTGAAAGGTGGGGAGCTGCTCGACGCCCTGCTGGCCCAGGACGGCGGCGCGTACCCAGAGGCGACCGCGGCGGCCGCGGCCGCTCAGGTGGCAGCGGCGCTGGCGCACGCTCACGCGTACGGAGTGGTCCACAGGGACGTCAAGCTCGACAACGTGCTTCTGGCCGAACCGCGGGACCTGCGCAGCCTGAAGCTGGCGGACTTTGGGCTTTCTGCGGCGCTGGCGCCGTCGGTGGCTGCTGCTTCCGCTGCCGCCGTCGCTTCCGTCGCCGCATCGCCGGCTGTGAACGAAAACGGGAGCAGCGACGAAGATGAGAACGAAAATGAAAAACAGCAGCAACCTCAACCTCAGCAGCACCTCTTCGGCCTCGCCACCGTCTGCGGCACGCCCGCCTACGTCGCCCCCGAGGTGCTCGCGGCGGGGAGAGGCGGCCCCCGGTACGGCGCAGAGGCGGACTGCTGGTCGCTCGGGGTGCTGGTCTTCACGCTGCTCGGAGGGTAAGAGAGGAAGAGTTTTTTTCCTTCCGTTTTTTCTTTTTTTTTTTCATTTTCTTTTTTCAAAAAAAAAAA
>Ga0210003_1001847_pt1 | contig 18287 bp, 28 predicted proteins | sample LantaG_FD_182804 | JGI IMG/M metagenome (GOLD analysis project Ga0210003, IMG submission 182804) | Deep subsurface microbial communities from Baltic Sea to uncover new lineages of life (NeLLi) - Landsort_02402 metaG (SPAdes) (version 2) | ecosystem: Environmental > Aquatic > Marine > Oceanic >...
ATTGGTATAATATCTCTGCATATCAAACTCTTTCAGAAGAGTTTATAAGAGAATTTAATATAACAGTTTTAGAGAACAATTGGTTATATACTTCTAAAGAAGATAAACTAAAATATGTTAAAGAAAATACTCAATATGAAGTTATTGAGAATGAATATATTCTTGCTTATAAAACAGTAAAAAATAACTATTGTTCAGTTTTTAAACAAGACTTCTTTTATGAAGTAGGAAAAACTTATGTCTCTCATTGTGACTGTAATTTAAAAAACGAAAATTCATTTGGTTTAAGTGCTTGGACTAAAGAAAAAGCATTAGAATATCACAATAAGGGAAAACTACTTAAAGTAAAGATTTTTATTGAAGATATTGGTGCTATAGTTCATAACAATAACAAAATAAGATGTAAAAAATTAACGGTAATAGAAGAAATTAAAAAATAAGGAGAATAAAAATGAAGATTAGAAATGGTTTTGTGTCAAACAGCAGCAGTTCAAGTTTTTGTATTTTTGGTGCTTGTTTCACAGGAGAAAAGGCTCAAGAAGTAGAAGATAAGATTGAAGATGCTGAGTTCAATAAGCAATTAAAAGATATGGGATTAAAGATTATTTACGGAAATCCCAACAACTACGAAAGTGAAGTTTATATCGGAAAAAGTTGGGACAGTATCGGCGGTGACGAAACTGGCAACCAGTTTAAGGCTTCAATATCAGAAGCGGTTAAAGTCCTATTTAGCGATGAAAGCATAGAATGTTGCAGTCATGAAGATGCTTGGTATGACGGTTAATAAGGAGAATAAAATGAAGATTAGAAATGGTTTCGTGTCAAATAGTAGTTCAAGTAGTTTTGTTGTCTCTGGATTTTATATGCCGAAGGGCATGACAATTGAGAGCGTCGTAGAAAAAATGTTTGGGAATGACGAAGATTTTCCTAAGAAGCAAGCACCAGAAACGGTTAGAGGGTGCAAACATCCAGTGGTTAATGATGCCAAGTTCTGTCCAATTTGTGGTCAGCCGACATGGATTACAAATGACTTTGAAGATGAGTACGAAGATGCTCTTGGGGACTTTATCGCTGATATGTCTTATAGTAAAGACCTTAAGTACATTAGAGAGGTAGATTTTATAGGTATCAATATTGCCAGAGCTTCTGATGATGGATTTTATCCGAAAGAGGTCGATCTTCAATCTATCGTTGATAAGACAGAAGAATTGAGAAAAGCATTGGGCATAACAGACCAAAAGGCTAAGATTGGCGGTATGGTAGAGATGTGTTAAAAGAAAGGGTTGACGATGAAAATTAGACAGGGTTTCGTATCAAACAGTAGCAGTTCAAGTTTTATGATAGTTACAACGAGCAATGCGATAGAAAAAGCTTTGCAATCTTTTTCCCCTATTGAGAGAAGGTTTATTGGTTCAGTTCTGTCTCGCGCAGACGTAGCTACTTTAGGGGGACAAGAATATGAAACATATCTACAAACATTATATGATGACACTCTTAGCACGTGTTGGAGTGATGTCGCTTATGATTGGGATAACGAATGCGTAAATGATGCATATGAGGAATACGATTACGATGAGATTTGGCAGCTATTCCTGAGAACTTTAAAAGATGAAGAAGATACTTTTGTAAAACAGGTAGCATCATAAAGGAAAGAAAATGAAAAAAATAATATTTATTTTAATGGGTTTAATTCTATTAAGTTGTTCAGAAAATCAACCCGCAAAACAGGATAAAAACGACAAGGTATCAACGGTAGAACTTGCACCGTTACCGATTAAATTGCCTACGCCAAGGATACCGCCTACTCCTAAGAATATCCCGCCTGATGCACACGTTAAGGCTGTTAAGCAATGGACTCCGCGAGAACCTTTTTTAGCACCTAAAGGTTGCACGAATGTTGCTCTTGGGAAACAATGTTCATCTAGCGACAATGAGCCAGTTCTCGGGCAGATTAGTCAAGTAACTGATGGGAATAAAGAAGGTTCCGAAGATAGTTATGTTGAGTTGGGCTATGGAGTTCAATGGGTTCAACTTGATTTAGAAGTCGCTCACGAAATCCAGGCAATTGTTATCTGGCATGAACACAGATTACCCACAGTATACTACGACGTTATTATACAAGTTTCTGATGATAAAGATTTTATTGAGAATGTCCAAACATTGTTTAATAATGATCATGATAACTCTGCGGGTATGGGGCTGGGTAATGATTGGGGCTACTTTGAGAATCATGAAGGGCGTTTATTCTCGGCTAAGGGAGTTCGTTCTCGTTATCTTAGATTCTATTCTAACGGAAGTACATCTGATGATCTTAATCGTTATACAGAAGTAGAAGTTTATGCCATACCCAAGGAGTAAAAATGAAAAATGATCCAGAAGCATTAGAAGCCGACAAAACTGTCAAAGCACTGATTGAGTATATACAAAATGTAAAGTTCGACATTAGCATGTTACAGCCTTGGGAAATACAATGTTTATCTCAATATATCATAGATAAAAAAAGCAGAGAGTTTGTGGTCCAATCCGAGAGAGATGCTATTTTTAAACAGCATTTGAAAGATGCACAGAGAATAGTTGATGCGTGGCCAGAATGGAAGAAGAAATGTTTGAACTGCTTAGATTAGGAGATTAAATGTCTATTCCTTTTTGGCGAAATAAAACATATACCGATGATGGATGTTCTATTTATCAATGTTTAAATTGTTATGGAACATGGGAAGCCCGCACGTCGCCACAAAGAGAAGGATATAATAGTGGATTTATTTATTGTCCATGTTGTGGAATCAAATGGGAAGGCGAAATAGAGTACAAAGAAGAAGAATGGCAAAATGAGTTTTATGATCGCAGATATGAACTACAAAAAGAAATAGATAAGAAAAAGCACTGGTGGGTTTTGCTCGTTAGAGAAATTGATTTTGATGACGATACATATCTCAAACCAATATGTAAAATAGAAGCAGGCGGAAAATACCCGACAAAAGCAATTCGTAATTGGTTTATCTCGCAAAAAAAATATTATTTAAATAAGTCTTATTCACACTACGGAATAGTAAAATTAGTCCTTAGCAAAGATTTGAAGAAAGACTTCCCATTCCATCAACATATCAGCGAAGAAACCAGTAACGTTTTAAGACGCTATGAGGAGAATTATGAGAATAGAGATAGTTGAACAATTTATAGAAAATTATTCTTTTTTGGTATAACGGACTATAAACTCGTTACCAAGAATTATTTTATCTTCCAACCAGAAAAATCCAGTTGTACGATTAATATGTTCTTGACACACTTTATGATTTTTGAAAATTTCATAAAGTACAACCTCATGATTGGAAGCTGCGTTCAAATCGCTATCAGCGGCGAAGCCGCAATTAGCGTTTGTACATTTGAACGTCTTTCCTTTTCTGTTTGATTGGTGTACCCAGCCACACTTTGAACACCTTTGACTTCTAAATTTACAATCTTGTTCTTTTAGGAGAAAACCTTTCTCCTGAGAGAGACTTGTAAGTTTATTTTTTATCAAAGTATAAGTCCAGTGAGACATATTTCTTCCCTTATTTTTGCCCTTCCTTACATTGAAGAGTTTTTCGAGATTAACTTGTTTTACATCTTTAAAATTTAACTGATTTATTGACCAATTTATGTAATTTTTTCTATGGTTTTGTGCTCTCTTAAAACCTAAAGAACCCTTTTTTCTTCTTGAGAGAACATTGAGAATTTTTGTTAAATCATAACCATCCCTATTTACTTTAGTGACTTGTCCATCACTTAGTGAAAGACAAGTAACTTTTCCTTGATCTGCTCCTACAGTTGTCCCTGTTTTCTTTTTCTTTGGTTCCTCTATCTCAAAATAGAGGGTTAAGGAGTTATTATTTATTCTAATTGATGGTTTCATTTTTCCCTGTTTCATCCATTTTCTTGTACATTTGTTGAACTTTATGGGAATAATAATTTCTCTCTTGTCTCCAATTTGTGCTATTCTAACAAAGAGATCAAAAAACGTATTTGAAGGTTGAAAATCCACGAATCTTGAATCCAGTTCTATATTTAGGTTTTTTATTTCAGGTTTAGTGAGTGGTCTTTTTTCTATTTTTCTTTGAAGGTATTTTGTACTTTTATTCTCACTTTGAAGTTCTTTTAGTTTAAAGAGCTGTTTCCCTCTTTTAGTAGTTTCCCCTCTAACTAGAGAAGAAGCCTGTTTTCCAGCACATTGTCTTATTCTTGAATCAAGAGAAGTTTTAGTGGATATAAGAGAACAGGTTGAGTTCTCTAACATAGAATGAGACGAAAACTTATTTGAGTTCCAGATTATATTTACATATTTTTTCGTCATTTCGGTGTATTGTTCAATAAAAGTTTTTAACTCTTTTAGTTTTGAAGAGTTAGTAAATTTGATAGAATGTTGTACGCTTCTTATCATTTATTTAGTTCTCTAATGAGTTGTTCTGTTTTTCTTTTTCCTCTTCTTTGTCCATAAAGTCTAGCACAGAAAGAGGTAATTATAGCCACTAAATCATTCATTAAATCGTCTGTTTTGTCTTGTGTTTCATTAATAACATAAAATTTATTAGGGAATAGAGTAGAGAAATAGTTAAAACCCAGTCTAGTTAGTCTATCTTTGTGTTCAATTACAATCAAATCATATTCATCAATTTTTTTTAAAACATTGTTCAAAACAGTCCTATTATCATTTATTCCAGATCCTATTTCTTTAGCGATACGTATTATCTTCCACCCTTTAGCTAAACAAAAAGACTGGATTCTTTGGGATTGTGTTTCTAAATTTTTCTTATTAGCAGATGAAGAAACTCTAGTATAAATACAAACTTTTATTTCTTTATTTTCTTTAACATAGTTTTGAATAGTGGAGTCGGGAACAATTATAGTTCCTGTGGGAAGTTTATAAGCATTAGGAATTTGATTATTATTAAACATATTCCAGGCAGTTTTGTAGCAAATTCCCAGGTTTTTAGCATATAGTGATAGTTTCATGTATTAAGATTCGACAGATATATGGAATATCCTTCTATAAAAATATAAATTTTTCAATGATTTTTATAACCAGTGACAATACTAATAAAAATAATTGAAGAAAAAAAGAAAGATGCTTTTGATGAACACCTAAAGTGGGCCAGTGAGGTTGTAAAATCTTGGCCAGAATGGAAAAGAAATGTTTTAGGAAAATGTAATTATGGAACCAGCAACACCGAAACAAATTGAATTTTTATATAGATTGTGTATGTCTCGAAAAGATGCCAAGAAACTGACCAAACTTGGTGCATGTCAAGAAATAACTAAACGCTTAAAAGCTGGCAAGAAAAGGACTAAACCTAACAATATGAAAAATGCGGCAAAATCTTTTAGAGCGAACAGGTCTACAAAGTATAGCGGGGGCAAACGCAATAAAATGAAGAAAAAGTTTTAATTCCCCGGAAAGTGAAAAATAATTGTAGCAAGTTATGAAAACATACCCTAAAATTCCGGGAAGCAAAAACTGTCCCACCAAACCATGTATTGCGTTTGAGAAATATGATGGCAGTAATCTCAGATTCGAGATGTCTCCAAAGCGTGGATTCTATAAATTCGGGACCCGTAGAAGATTGTTTGATGAGACAGACGAGCATTTCAAAGATGCTATCCCGCTATTCATGAATAGGTACTCTGAGCCTCTATTAAAGATATTCAAAGATCACAAAAGATTTAGAGGAATTCAAAGAATATATGCCTTCACGGAATTTTTCGGGAAACAATCATTTGCCGGCCTTCATAAAAATGATGATCCTACCAGAGAAACTATATTATTCGACATCTGGATTGACCGTTTTGGCATGTTAGGCCCAAGAGATTTTATCAACATATTCGAAGATAAAGTTCCTACTGCTCGTAAAGTCTATGAAGGCAAAATCAATCATACCTTTATGGAAGATGTTAGAAAAGGCAAGTATGATGGCATAAGGAATGGAGAATTCGATATCTTTGAAGGAGTCGTTTGCAAAGGTGGGTCTGGCGGAAGAGACATTTGGATGGCTAAAATCAAGACTAACAGATACTTACAGAAATTAAAAGAAGTTTATGCTAATAATTGGCAGGATTATTGGGAATAGGGAAGGACTTTAATATATTTTATTAAATACATAGTGATAAGGGAATTACTATGTATTTTGATTTAATAAAATTTGCTCAAAGGCAGGGATTACTTCATTATCCTTTCGATAGACCATTTTCTCAAGTTTCAGAGGATATTCTTCCCAATCCAGTTGGACAAGATAAAGAAGGGAATCCTCTTTATTCTTGTAAAGATTGCGGAAACGCTGTAAGTGAAGATGAAATAGCCTTTTGGAATGAAGATTATAAAAAGAGGAAATATTATCAAAACATAAATCTAACAAAAAAAGAAGTAGACGAATTCGTTTCTGCCTTAATGAAATTGATTGAAAGTTATGTTGAAAAATATCAAAACCAATACCAAGGTGTTGATGTAGAGGCTCTTAAAAAATATATTGATAATGGAATAAGGTCTTTATCTCACATAAATGAAATTAGAAATTTACTTTCAATTACCGGGCATAGTCGGTGGGGAAATAGTGTCGTAGGCACTCTTAGTTATCTGGAATCTTTTGTAAAAAGCGGCAATGTTGATAATCTATATCAAGCATCTATGGTTAGCCCAACATCTTTAGAGCATGATTTATTAAAAGATATCGAAGAGGCTTCTAAATTTAGTACTGCATTAAATGTAAAAACTCCTGTTTGTGACGATTGTGCTAAAGAAAATTATACTAAATGTGACTCCTGCGGAGAACATATTCCCGATAATGAAGAAAAATATGAAACCGCCGGGAATGATACAATTTGTCAAAGTTGTTTAGACAGTGGAGATTATAGCACATGCGAATCTTGCGGAGCCCTTGTTCATTCTGATGAAACGCATTGGGTTGAGGCTCATGAGGCAAGTTATTGCGATACTTGTTATAATAATTTGCGAATAGATTATGATGACTTTAGAGATGAAATAGAATATGCTGCAAGGGAAAATCCTTATCCATTCAAACATTGGTTCCCTAAAGAAAGTAATAGATTATATATGGATTTGGTTAACGATTTTACTCCAAATGAAAATGATATAAAAGTTATGGACTTTCTTTCTTCTGTAGGATGCCAAGTTAGTCAGGCAGAATACCAAAAAGGTTATTGTGATTTTAAAGGAAGAACTTTCAAAATAGGGAAGTTCCTTGACCGGGTTAAAAATGAACGTAAGAATATGTTGCAATCACAAAATAAAATAAGAGATCCAGAAGTTTTAAAGAAGCAATTGAGTGAAATTGATCTGTCTATGGGAGCAATGTTAAAACAATTTGTTGATTCCCCGAATAGAAGATCAGCAAAGAAATCGGACCTTAAAATCGTCATATCTCAAGACCCACACGATATAGGGCAGATGTCAACAGGCAGAGATTGGACTTCTTGTATGCAATTAGGGGTTGGAGCGTATCATCATGATGTATTTTGCGAGGTCGAGGAGGGCGGTTTAATAGCCTATCTGATAACGTCAGATGATGAAGACATAGAACAGCCCTTGGCTCGAATTTCTATTAAAAGATTTGTAAATGATGAGGGCCAGTCTTTAGCGATGCCGGAAAGAACAGTTTATGGAAACGCAACGCAAAGTTTTATTAAACAAGTCAGGGATTGGTTAGAAAGTAGACAGAAAGATTTACCTAAAGGATCTTATAAGCGTAAAGGTGGATCTTATAGCGACACTTTTAATTATGAATATACAAGATCATTTAATGAAATATGTAAACTAATTAAAACTGCTTGTGGCAATTCTAATTGGTATTCTCTGTCTAAAGATGCTCAAACTCTTCTTAAATTTTTAAAAGTTAGTTAGCACTCCCCCGAAAATCTCCCAAAAATTGTGCCTCTATATATGGAGATTAAATATAATGATTGCTTATAAACTTCTTAAAGTGCGCAAAGACGGATCAATTGGTCCTTTGTTCATTAATCGTAGTCAACGAATACCTTTAGGTGTTTGGTTACAAGCAGAAGATCATCCGACAAAAGGATATGCTCACCGGCCTGGATGGCACGCGACTTCTCAACCAATAGCTCCCCATTTAAGCAAAAAGGGACGAAAATGGTTTAAAGTAGAGATAAAGAATGCCGTTTCTCTAAAGCGTCCTAAATCTCAGGGTTCATTGTGGTGGCTTGCCAAAGAAATGAAAGTAATAGAACCAATTTAACTTTTCGTGCGAAAATAAAAATATCCCCGAAAACTAAGAAAAAATTGTGACCGGAGAAAGGCTAAACATTATGAAATTATGGCAAATGACACTTAAAGTGGACAATAAAGCATGGGGTTCAACAACTTATAGGGCTAAGGTTCTAATCCTCTCTAAAACCGAAGAAGAGGCTAAAGAAAAAGCAAAAAAATGGTGGTTAAATAATAGAAAATGGGTAAAAAAAGATAAGGGTAAATCACTACTTTATTTTGGCGGAATAGATGGCGACATTTCATTTATAGGAGTCGAGGAAGTTTGTAGCAACGGATTAAAAGACGTATTTTTATTATAAAAGGATATTTTGATGACATATTATTTTGATGAATTTAAGGTTATAGAATTGGCAAATACTCTTCATGCCGGTCAATATAGAAAACATAAAATAGATAAAAACAAGCTTCCTTATATTTTTCATGCATTTGATGTCTCTCGGAAATTATGGAGTTGGGGAATTGGAGATAAGGGGATTTTGGCGGCGGCAATGCTGCACGATACTATTGAAGATATTAGAGATAAAGAGGCTCAAGCAGAAGCCAGAGACAAAATACTATTAGCCACCGAAAAACAAGTTTTGATATGGGTTGAGGAACTCACCCACTTTAACAACGGGATTTCTAAAGAAGATTATATCAAGTCTTTTTCCACCAAATCGATAGAAGCACTTGTTATCAAAATTGCTGATAGATTGTGCAATGTTCAAGATTTTAATCGGACTGACAGCAATTACGCAGAAAAATATTATCATAAAGCAGACATTCTTTTTCGCAATTTTCGCAAAAGAAAAGAAGAAGTAATCGCCCGTTTTAGCAAAAACATATATGATGATATAGAATATGACATTGATGATGCGGATAGGTGGGAAGTAATTTATACAGATGATAATATCCCATATTGAAGAATAGAATATGTCTAAAACAAAATCAAAAACTGAGGCTTACTTTGCATTGTGGGAAAATGACAAATGGGTTCCCTATGCCTCTGGAACAATTGCAGATTGTATATGGCCAGAAAATATTATAAAAAATGATTTGCCTCAACCTCGCTTTTTAATCGGGCAAAAAATAAAATTTAAATGGGATAAAGGCTATAAGGAGGGAATTTTTGTTAAATGCTATTTGAGTTGGAAAAGATCATTTTTCAGTTATGAAAGAAAATTAGAGTTTACAGTAGGATACACTATTAAATGTATAGGACATTCTCATTGTTTTTATGATAAGATATACGAAGAAGGAGCGACAGATGGTTGCTATAACGCTCTCGAAAACAAAGTATATGATGCCCAAATTATTAAGGAGTAGATTATGAAAGAAGAATGGGAAGGATATCAAGAAGCTGCTGATGCCATTGCCGGGTCAGATAGAATGGCAATAGGACTATCTTGCCTCCCCAATAAAATACGTGGCGATCTGGACGAAGTTAAGCGGTTGAACGATCTGCTTGAAGAAAAGAATAAAACAATCATACGATTTAAAGAACTAATTGAAAAATTATATTTAGCCGCGAAAAATCTTTAATTTTCTTGCCACCAAATCGTTAAAATGTACGATATAGTGGTATGAGCATAGATTTTAATAATTTAATTGGGCAGAACTTAATTTGCGATGATTGTTTAGAGGTCTTAAAAGACTTACCCAACAATAAAATTGATTTAGTAACGACTTCGGTTCCCTATAATATCAAGAAGAATTATGGTAAATATAAAGATAATCTTTCAGAAGAAGAATATCTAAATTGGATGCGAAATGTTTTTTCGCAAATAAAAAGAGCATTAAAAGTTAACGGCTCTTTCTTCCTTAATGTTGGTTCTACCAACACTAAGCCCTGGATAGCCGATAATGTCGCCAGGATCGCCCAGGAACTATTTATATTGCAAAACCATATAGTATGGGTAAAATCAATAACAATCGACACAACGAATTATGGTCATTTTAAGCCAATAAATAGCGACAGATACCTAAACAATAATTGGGAGCATATTTATCACTTTACCAAGACTGGTAAAGTTAAGTTAGATAAGTTGTCGATTGGAACTAAATATTCAGATAAATCTAATATAAAGAGATGGGATAGCGTTAAACAAGATATGCGCTGTAGAGGGAATGTCTGGTTTGTTCCTTACGAAACAATTAACTCTAAAAAAGATAAGGGAAAACATCCCGCAATCTTTCCTACTAAATTAATAACTAATTGTATTAATTTACATGGATTTAATGAAGATACCATTCTATTAGATCCTTTTGTCGGAGTTGGTTCTTCTTTAGTCGCGGCTCAAAAGATGGAAATAAAAGGCATTGGAATTGACGTTAATAAAGAATATATCGATTTTGCAAAAACACGTCTTGGGTTGTAACGGGTTCCCCCGAATTTCTCTAAAAAATTGTGCATTACCAGAAGGAGTCCAAAATGAAAGTAGTGGTAAATAAAAGATGCAGTAGTGAGGATTACTGTGATGGCATGTTTGCGCTTTCTGACCTAGCAAAGAAAGAACTTGGCATTGAAAACGATTACGATTATTATTATGAAGATAATCTACGGGCCGATCCCAAACTCGTAGAAGTCGTAGAAAGATTAGGAGAAGCTGCTAATGGCTACGGGGCTTGCCTTCAAATTACAGAAATTCCTGATGATGTTGATTGGGTAATAGAATCTGATAGCAGTGGATGCGAATGGGTTGCCGAAAAACATAGAACTTGGCACTAAAGAAAGGATGAATTGTGGAATCATCTGATAAAATTTTTGAATTATGCTATTGTTGGTACGATGATTATAAGCAAATATTATTTACGGGACCGCACAATATCTCTGAAAAAGAATTTAACGATATATGCAAATCTATAGTTCCAGAAGCAGGTAAATTAGCTATCAAAAACGATACGTGGGTTGGATGGAGAGAAGTTCTTAACTGTATGGCTGATCTATTGAAAGAAAAAGGTTTTAAGAAGTTTACTCCTAAACGTTTTGTCGCTCCCAGTTCTCTCATTATTAGAAAAAAAGAACTTATTCGTGATGCTGAATATTCGGAAGCAAATTTGTTAGGAGATTCACTTGATTTAATTAGCGAACATAATGATAAAATGGAAGAAAGTTATTGGGAGAATATGTCTATGGAAGAATATGGATTGGATGAAGGAATTCCCCCGAAAAACTCCTAAAAATTGTTAGGGGCAGAGAAGAAAGGTAATAAAAGTTATAATATGATATATATACCATCATTAATTGCGGCGGTTATACTTCTCTTCTTTAGCGGAATACTTATTTTTGTTCAAGAGAGTTTTGTTGCTGTTGCGATTCCTTTTACGATTGGTATTATCGTGTTGGCTATTTCAATAACACTTTATTTGAAAGAAGGAGAAGACTGGTGGAGACTTTAGAAATATTAAAACGATATGAATTAGCAATCTTTGCACTTGAGTATGACTTACCTGGAATGGATAATTCCCCTGAAAGTATTAGGGAAATAGATTGTAGACAAAAAGAACTACGTCAATCGCGGGAAGCATTAGCCAAAGCTATTGACCAAAAAAAGGAATAAATTATGATAGAAATTAAGGAAATGACAGAAATGCAAAAGGTAACTCGTATGATGGAATTGCGTGAAGAATTATTTAATTTAGCAAATAATTTCGCTGGAGATGAAACAGGCACAGCGGCAATATTGTTGCATGAATCTTGTAATAATATTCTTCGAGCTAAAAAGTGGTTGGATAGGAGTTTGGATGAATTTGATTTTGAGAATGCTTCGTTAAGAATGTTTGGCGGCTTAACTAATTATGTTTTAAGTAATCCTCGCCAAGATTAAATATTATGTTTGAAAATAGAAAAATGTCAAAAGTCATATGGGACGGAAAACAAAGGCATACGCCCAGAAGATTTTTGATGCGTAATAAGAATCCTGGCATAGACAATCTAAAGGAGCAATTAATGGATGATGTAATTTTTTATGACAATGGACACAAATTTGAGAACCCAGTTAAGAATTGTGACACTGAGGTTCTCTTGATAGAAGGCGATACATTTACTGTTGCTAAACAATTTCCTAACTCTTGTTGTTTAAATTTCGCTTCAGATAAGATTCCTGGTGGCGGGTATACTGTTCCAGAAATAAATGCTCAAGAAGAAGATTTATTTCGCAGATCGAACCTTCCTATATTGATGGATAATGATATCGTAAAATCATTCTATCCTCTTGTCGGATTGCAGGGATTTTATTGTCCTACCGTTATTGTCAACAAAGATGGTAATTTAGAATTTCAAACCTCTTTTGAAACATCAGTCATTACTCTTGCTGCTGTAAGGAACCCTAAGCCTGGAGAGGAACAACTGTGCAAAGACAAAATAGAAAGAGTACTTTATATCGCAATGGATAATGACGTTGAGACTTTAATACTGGGAGCGTGGGGCAGCGGCGTGTTCAGATGCTCACCACGATTTATGGCAAATGGCTTTGTTCATTATCTTGAAAATAAATTTAAAAATGTATTTAGAACTGTCATCTTTGCTATTCCTGACGAAAATGGTAAAAATTATATGGCATATGAAGAAGAATTAAAGAAAAATAACTTGATATAGGATAATTGAAAAATGAGCCAAGAAAAAACAGACGGAATAAAATGTTCAAATCCAAATTGCACATTTGTTTTTCCAAAGAATCGAAAATATAACATTGTTTGTCCCGAATGTAAGTTTCTAGAAAGACAGTGTTCCAAGCCAGGCTGTAATTATATATTCTCTTTCGGAGAAAAAACTAATGTCTGTAGGGATTGCGGAACCATATATATAATTTCGAAATGAAAGGCATTTTACAATGAAGAAGTATTTAGTCAGTGCAGGTGTTCATGTTGGATCAAGCGGTTTTTCTAATTATTTTGGAGGATATACCGAAAAAGATTTGAATAAAACGTTGCAAGAAGTCTTTAATGACTTTCCAGATTCAGTTGTCATCGATGGTAGCGATGATTGGTACTCTGAACTTAAACATAGTCCATCTTCTATATGTAAGAAATTTAATGTAGAAGTTTTAGCAAATTTTCATACGGGGATAAGCGGTATCTCATGTTCTGGTGTCGTTGTCGAGAAGGAAGAATTCAAGCGTTTAAAAGATACCTGTTCCAGAATAGGTTTTGATATTGAAAAAACATGTAATTGTTACAATAAGGAAGGCTAACTATGGAAAAGATAATGATTCCCGACATAGAAAAGACAATTGATTTTTCTGGCGATGATATAAAAAAAGAGTTTACCCTTCTAGATGAAATAAAGATAGCGTTCTTTAGGCTCGGCCCTAAAGGAAGTTTTTTAGATATTAGACCGGTTCTAAAAGATAAGAAGTACCGATTGAATTGGTGGTCAAAGAAGTCGGATGGAGATAACTCAATCGTGTTTTCTATCTTTATTACTGTTGAAAAAACTGCTACAGGCTATTCTTTTATAAATGAGACTTTGACAGTCGATTCCCGCCCCTCCCCGAAAATTGACAAAAAATTGTAGGGAATGATGCAATCTGTAGAGGAACTACTCCTGTTTTTGTCGAATAATAGTAGATAACTAAAATAGGAGATTATGATGTGGGAAAAACTTAAAAAACAAAGCGGAATATATTGCATCTATAACACAAAAACTCGTAAAAGATATATCGGTAGTGCAAAAAATTTGAGGCAAAGAGTTCAATATCATAAACAATGCTTAGAAAAACAAAAACATCATTCTATTTTATTACAAAGAGCGTGGAATAAATACGGTCCAGACGCTTTTAAGGTTAAAGTACTAGAGCTTGTCCCGGTTCTTAAGAATCTTATTAAACGAGAACAATTTTATTTAGACAAATTTTTATCCTATGATAGCAAAAAGGGATATAACATAGAAATAAAAGCTGGCAGTTCTTTAGGGCTGAAAAGGAGTCAGGAGTTTAAAGATAAGTGCCGTCGAGCGAAACTTGGAACGAAACAAAGTCAAAAAACCAAAGATTTAAGAAGTAGTCAAATGATGGGAAAAAATAATCATTGGTATGGAGAACATCCAACTAAAAAAATGTTAAAAAAAATGAGAGTTCCCAAAAAGATAACAGATCCATTTGTCTGTGTTGAAAATGGTAAAATATATAGGAATACTGGAGACGCCGAAAGAGAATTAAAAGCTAAATCAAGTAATATAATAAAGTGCTTAAGAAAAGAAAGAAAAAGCATTCACAACTATAGATTTATTTATTTAAAAGATATACCGAAGGTCGAAATAAAAAAGATATTTAAACACACAATACGATTTAAAGATATTTATTCCATTTATAAAATTATTTATGGCAAGCTAATCTTACAAAAAGAAACAGGCAAAATCTTTTTGACAATAGATGAGGCGGCAAAATTTAATGCTATACAAACATCTTCATTATATCCTGTTATTTATGGAACAAGAAACTCTATTTACGGGATGACTTTCGAAAGAATATAGTAAGACATAAATGAGGTTAAAGTCGTTTTCCCCGAAAATCTTGAAAAAATTGTAGAGGGCAAGAACAAACCACATTTATGAAAGGACAACGATGAAACTTGATAGTGTCAAACCAGAGATTATTAGGACAGGAGATTTTGAAAACGCACAGTTCGGGATAGGGGATCTGTCTGTGCTTTTGGACATTCTTAGGTCGAAGATGTATTCGAATAGCATTCACGCTATAGCAAGAGAGATTATGTCTAATGGTCGAGATGCTCATAGGGAGATCGGTAAGCATAATGTCCCTATCGAAGTTAAGATTCCTAATGACATTGACCCGACATTTCATGTCAGAGATTTTGGGCCTGGCATTACTCCCGAAAGAATGGCAGACGTTTTCGTAAAGTATGGAGCTTCTACGAAAAGAGGCGATAACGAACAAACAGGCGGCTTTGGTCTTGGGGCTAAAACTCCATTCGCCTATACAGACGCTTTTTCTATTACATCGATTACGCCAGAAGATATTTTTATTACCAAGGACGGCGAGCGATATGAAAACGTTAATGTTAAAAGGGAATATATCGCCTTTATTGATGAGACCAGAGTCGGTTCCATGTCTTTAGTCTCTTCTGCTGTTACTAAAGAAGAACAAGGAACGAAAATTACGATTACGATCCCAACAGATCAAAAGCAAGATTATAAGTCGTTTAGGGAATGGGTTCATCATGTTGCTATGTATTGGCAAACAGTTCCCGGCGAACCGCTGCCGAATATCGTAGGATATCCAGAATGGAATTGGAATATCCCTGATAAAGCCGAGGAAGGTGAAAATTGGTTCTTTGAGGGGAGTAAGACTTATTATCGTAAAGATTTGAGCGTTATCATTGATGGGATACAATACCCGATCAATATATATAACTTAGGACTCGATGTGAATTCTCCCGAATATGCGATACTTAGTTATTCTATTCGTCTATTGTTCGATGTTGGAGAGATATCTATTACAGCGAATAGGGAAGAAATTGACTATGCCAAAAAGACAACGTTGAGTATTATCAAAAGTCGCTTACGTCTTGTTATTAATGACCTACAAGATAGGCTTGGCAAAAAGATCGAAAACGCAGACTCATTGTGGGATGCGAAATGCCTATGGAGAGAATACTCTCGGGAATTCAACAGTATTATTAAAACTGTTAATTGGAATGGTATAGAAATCGATACTTCTCCAATAGCTAATAGAAAATATTATTGCGAAGCTTGTCGTTTTGAAAAGAAATATAACGGAACTATTAGACGTAAAGAAGTCGGGGCTATCGAGTTCCTTAAGAATGCGAAGTTGTGCATTGAGGATACGGGACTTAAGCATCCTAGCAAATGTAGAGTTCAAACGCTATTCGATCAAGATGATGACCTGGAATTCGTTTATGTTCTTAAATATCCAGAACAAGATGCGGTCAGAGATAAGGCTGAAAAAGAGTTAGAGCAAGATTATAGTTTCAGTCAGTTAAAGGCAACACTCCTCTCGACAGTTGCGAAGTCTACGGTAAAAAGGGCTTCTGGCGGGTCCGGCGGAACAATGACAAGAATATATTCTTTCAACAAAAGTTCTTATCGCAGATCCCAGGATTGGACTCAGACGGATTTGGACTTAGAAGAGGATTCAGGTATTTATGTTGAGTTGAAGAATAAAAAGGCAATTGTTAATGGTATTGCCCTATATGAGAATAACTTTCTAAGAATAGTTGAGGCTCTAAAGATAAAGGATATCTATGGTATTCCTTCTAGATATCTGAAAAAGGTTGGAGAAGATTGGGAAAAATTGGAAAATGTAGTTGCGGATAAAATTATCGAATTAGAAAAAGATAAAGATATCAAAACGTATATCGGAGAGCCGCTGTCTCTATGTATCCAATCAGTATTCAACTATATCAATGTGAAAATGAAAGATAGTAAGCTGGAACAGGGAATTAAAGACCCTAACTCTCTATTGCTAAAGTATATTAAAGCTTCTAATGATATCGAACTGGTTAGAAAAAAGCTTTCGGTTATTAGCTCATTAAGAAATGGTATGAAAAATCTCAGTGACTTAGGAGAAGTGGACAAAAAGGATAGTAATATAGGGAAATTGAAGGACAGGGTTAGCAAAAGATATCCGATGTTGTTTATGGCAGATAGCTGGATCGGTCAATCGGCTAAACTGAGTCAATTTGTCGATTATATTAATTTGGTTGATGCTGCGAATCAAGAAGTAGACGAGGATTGTTAAGCCTCCCCGAAAAACGCAAAAAAATTGTAATAAATGAAATTAGACGATAAACAAACTATTATAGGAGAAAAGAAATGCATTATGTAAACTCGCTAATTACGGATCAGTCGATTGTTATGGTATTTGATGAGGGTACAAAAGTTTGTACTCGCAGTCATGCTTCTTTTGATAAGGTTAAGAACCTTATCCAAAGAGGTAAGCCAATGGATGCTCTTGCTGAGTTTGATATTACCCTCAAGCTCAAGAAGCATTCTAGCGGAGCTTTCTTTGTAGAAAGTGGAGTTGTCTATATGGACAATATCAATCCTGTTCCAATGCCCACCGCATTGAGTTCTAGAGTTATCCAGTTCGCTGACGCTGGACTTAATTTTAAGCCATTGGTAAGCTTCTGGAATAACATACAAAAGAATCCGAAACCGGAGGCTGTAAAAGACTTGTATGCTTTCCTTGAGCATAACGGCATTTCCATTACAGAAGATGGTTGTTTCTGTGCCTATAAGGGTGTAGAAGCGGATTATCGTTCTAACTTCGCTGGTGTTTGGAAGCAAGACTCTGATGGAAACTATTACAACTGCGGGAGTGAGAGATATGATAACACTCCAGGAAATCGCGTTGAAATGCCAAGAGAGATGGTTGACGATAACCGAGATGTTACTTGCTCAAGCGGTTTGCATGTAGCGGCATTTGAGTACGCTAATGGATTCTGCAAACGACTTGTTCTTGTTAAGGTAAATCCTGCTGATGTAGTTTCTGTTCCAACTGATTATAATGGACAGAAGATGCGAACTTGTGGATATGATGTCCTTAAGGATGTTACCGAGGAAGTTAAGGTTCCATTATACACTGACGATACCGATGATGATTTCGATAGCGTTGACATTGATGACATTGATGACATTGATGAAAACGATGGACTCCTTGACGACGACACAGATGATTTCGATGATGAAGATGTTGTCGTTAGCCCCGGAATTCAGACGATAATGCCAGATAAGTCTGGTCGAGTTTGCGTTCCTGCCGCTTATGTCAAGGCTCTAGGTCTTAAGCCGGGTCAAGTCGCTAATATTTATCTATTAGACGTAGATGGACTGACTAGCCCAATAAAGATTCTGGCTGATATGGCTGGCGACCCTGACTATCAATATGTTGTAGATCGAGATAGTAATATCAGATTATCTAGAACATGCGTAGCTACTTCAAAGATTCTAGATGAATTCTCAGAGATTCAGGTTGAGATCGAAGATAATAGTATTGTCCTTTCTTAAAGAGGTTGTTGTTCTAGGAAGAAGAGGAGTAGAAATACTCCCCTTCTT
>Ga0210003_1001848_pt1 | contig 18282 bp, 11 predicted proteins | sample LantaG_FD_182804 | JGI IMG/M metagenome (GOLD analysis project Ga0210003, IMG submission 182804) | Deep subsurface microbial communities from Baltic Sea to uncover new lineages of life (NeLLi) - Landsort_02402 metaG (SPAdes) (version 2) | ecosystem: Environmental > Aquatic > Marine > Oceanic >...
GACCTCTTTGTAATCCGACATCCAGTATTCGATGCGAGGATTGTTGTTGGACAGCCATACAAGGCCGTACAGTTTGTGGTCTTTTGCGCCGACGTACCACCGGAATGACTGTCCCGCTAATCCGACCGCCTCCCCGGCGAGGCCAAATTGACGGCGGTCGCTGCACGTCTCGCAACCAGGATATGTCTGAACGACCACCAATCCCGGTATCCCTCTTGGCGGCACATCCAGAATATAGCAGTCTACGCCGCGATACTTGCAGCGTCCGGCGATCGAAGAATCCTCGGCATGGCCGTAGTAGCTCATTAGCTCGTCAACATCCCTGATGTCCCACCAGAATGAGTGAGGCTGTGACCTGGGCCAGCTTGTTTCATACGCGAGCATATCCTGAAAGCTGCCCTGAGGTGCGCGGCCAAGAGAATATAGCTCCGGCCCCTTAGCGAAAGATGCATCGTGTACCATGAGCTGTTTGCCGTCCCAGATTGTTACCTTACGCCTGCTGTCGTGCTCCTCGCTCAGAGACCTTACCCGTCGCTTGTCGATTGCATATTCGAGGATTCCAGTCGAAAGGGGCTTTAGCTCAGGAAATTGGCTTGGATCGACTGTCAGTTCCGGATATTGCTGTTTCAGCTCGGCGGTTTTTGCCGCGATTGCTTCCGGAGTCCTTGTCAGTTCTGTTTCGATGCGAATATACAAGCTGTCGATTTCGTGAATCCAGTTTTCACTTGCCCGAACCGACTGTACTAATTCAGTAGCTTTGGGCTCGCTGTTGCCAGTTGCCCCCGAACTCATTGAGACGATAAACGCACACGTAAGCATCAGAACGGCGATTAGTTTTTTATCGTTCCACATTTGCCATCTCTCCAATCTTCTCATTCAATTCGTTAACTTGGAAACCGGCCGACCGGATAATGTGCCCGCGGTCCGTCAAAATCAGCCACGGCAAAGACTTGACGCCCCAGTCAAAACGTATTTGTTCCTCTTGATCTGCGATTATCCCAACCGGGAATGTAATTTTATTTTCTTTGATCCATTCATTAAGCTTCACTTGTTCAACTTTTGCAGCATGGATAGATACAACGGTTATCCCCTTTTTTTCCAACTGCCCAGCCTGATTGACAAGTTGCATCAGGCAATTCCTCGACGGCCGCTGCTCCATATCGAAAAAGCAGACCAGAATCATCTTGCCCCCGGCTTGCTCGGCATCGAACTTAATCTCTATCCCATCGAATTCAGGCAGCGTTTTACCTGCCGATACGAGTGGTTTCATATTGGGATGTCCTATCTTCAAAATCCCGGCCTTGCTTTTATCTTCAGACAGCTTCTCAAAGGGAAAATCACCCATGCTCTTTCTGCGGCGTTCTTCGGAGGTAGGGACATTGATAATAAGCCGACTTGCCCCCGACTCAAGCATTTCAACTTCCCTTTCGGAAAGATAAACAGCGAAATATCCCTCATCATCAACATCCGCAATACCGCGCGACCGGCCCATTCCCATGGGCAAAAGTATCGAAGTCTTGGCGTCTGGCCATGGTGCCGGTTTAATAACCGCCGGACTTCCATCCCGAAATAAAACACGGCCGTAAAGTACATTCTTTGAAACGATTTCGAGGTTGATTGTTGTGGTTTTGCCTGCCTGGAGTCTCACATCCGCTCTACGCTGCATTTCATACATCCGGTTATTAAATGGGATTACCCCAACTATAACGTCACCTTCAGGTAAGTTATCCACTTTGAAGCCGCCGTCCTCCGAAATGCACGGAACACAATATCCGGCCATCGAATAGAACTTGCCATCAGGATTCTTTCTCACTTCCCAGTCCATTTTCGTCCTGACATCTACGAAAAATTCCCTGATCGGATTTCCCTTATCATCAAGCGCGTGACCTTTCACCGTCGCATCGCCCACGGAGTAATTTTCGAACTGAAAATCCACCGTTTCGCACTTTTCAAAGACACGATTGTAAAATAAATACTCGTGACAATATCCGAGGGCTGAGGGCATGAGCCTGTATCTAAGCACCCCGACCATATACGGCCAGTTTATGCCATCGCATTTGTAATAGCCATTTTCGTTCGTACCCCGGTTCGGTGCCTTGATCGACCTGGCTCCAGGATTATATTCTCTGATTTGAACGGTCGCAAAAGCAACGGATTGTCCGCCGGGTCCGGTGACGCGACCCTGAAGCGGATTATTAGTGTCCATATTTTCCCAGTCACCAATGAAGTCTTTTGAGACAGTTTTGTTATACGATCCTCCCGATGCTCGTAGCTGAAAATCACGAGATACGAGTATCTTAACAGAATGAGTTTTGCCCCGCTCAATCTCTACAGGTTCAGGCCAGGTCTGCTGAACGCCAAGCGCGTCCGTCGCCGGAGGCGAACCGATCATAGCTCCGATTTGAAACTTTCCGGCTGGAAGATTCTCGACAACATAGTTCCCGGGTCCTGGAAAACTACGCACTTGGACAGGCTCAGAGGACCAATCAGGATCTTCGAATAAACCGATGAAGATTTCGCCGGTCACATCGCCTTCTACAGCAATATTAATCTTGAGACTTCCGCCTTGCTCGGTACCGATCCATATAAAATCATCATGCTGTGAAGACTCGATGACTTTCCCCAACCGCTGGGTCAGGCCGAGCAAAAGAGGTCCGGCGTTCAACTGCCGCAGCACATACCATCCGCGAGATGACGATAGTTCAGACTGTGGTTTTTCAGAGTCCGCTGTCCAGCCAGGGGCCGTAAAAGTTACGCACAGGCACAATACTAAAAAGCATGCCTTTTTCATGTTATTCTCTATAAATATTGTTTGCTATTGCTGAGCGGACCGGATTTTATTATCGAGTTCTGTTACTGAAAAACCGTTTGAACTTACAATATGATCCTTGTCCGTTAGAATCAGCCACGGCAGCGAGCGGATACCCCAGGCGAAACTGGCTTTCTCGTAGTCGCCCTCGACCATTCCGACCGGGAATGGAATATTGTATTTATTTTTCCATTGACTCAGCGCATCTTGATCCATTTTCGAGGCTTGTACCGCAACGATAGTGACGCCTGTGCTTTTGAGCTGCTCTGCCTGTTTTGCGAGCTGCGTGAGGCAATGCCGTGACGGACGCTGCTCCATGTCAAACAGGCAGACCAGCATTATCTTGCCGTCGGTATCGGCCGGCGGCAGGTCAATTCCCACCTCTTTCAATTCGGGCAGTGGCCTGCCCACAAGCGAGGGCGGCCTTTTCGGTTCGTAGCGGGTGACTGATGACCTCTGGCTTATCACAATCTTGACATCGGTCGCTCCGCCCTCAGTTTCGATGTTGCCATACAAGCGTGTCGTACCGCTTTTATCGGCATTGATCCGAATCTTTCCGGCACAGACTTTCTCAAGTGTGAACTTACCTTCTATATCGGTTTCTGCTCTGCTGCGAGACTGACCTTCGCCGTAGCAGTTAATACGTGCGCCGGGGACAGGTTTACCATCGTTATCCACTACTACCCCTGACACTGAAAGATTCGCAACGGCTAATGTCAATGCCCCTAAATCAAGATGATTATTTACAGCATCATCCGTACTGATTTCTTCTTTACGAATTTCGCCATATCCTTCAGCTACTACGTAGAGACTGTATTTCTGCTCGGCGGGTATGGCTTTGATTTCAAATTTTCCCTGTTCGTCCGTCGTTATCCGGTCACGTCCTATTAATGAGCCCCAGCTTGAAATCCGCAGCCTAACAGTAATCCGAGCACTCTCAATGCCTTTACCATCGGGGTCCACAACTCTTCCGGTGAAAGTTGCAGCAGGTTTGAGTGTGATATCAACCTGGCTTGCGTTTTCCTCGATTTCCACAGCGGCAGCCAGATTACCTGCTTCATAGCGACCAACGAGAAACATAATCGGAGTTCGGCTGCTCGACCAACCGCCCGGGTCATAAAAAACCTCAAATCTTCCATCTGCGTCGGTGGCAGCGTCTTGACTGCCGCCCATCGGACAAATTCTCAGTTTGACACCTTCTATGGGCGAGCCCTTTTCATCCCTGACTACACCGGTAATTTTAGGCATGCCGGCAAGCTCATATTCGAGACGTTGGGTTTTGCCTTCTTCAATTGTAACTGTATCCTGAATCCTCTGTTGCGAATAACCTTGTTTGTAAACACTGCTCATCTGATATTCTCCCGGAATCAGACGAATCAGCGCAATTCCATCTTTGTCGGAACGGCTGCTGTAATATTGATTGCTTGCTGGATTTCGAACGCCTGCGCTTACATTTTCAACAGGTTGTTTACTTACGGCATCAGTTACTGTGACCTCCAGTATTCCACCTTTGCTTAGCTCTATTTTCACATCACTTACGGTTTTACCCGCTTCGGCCATGACTTCCACGGGTTCGGCTACCCAATCTGCAAGCTCATCTGTTGACTGGACCGGTCCCAGCGTGTATCTACCTGAAGCAAGAGCATCTATGCTAAATTTTCCATCTTCGTTCGGAACAAGCGGTTTTTGTCTGAAATACGGAATACCCTGCTCGCTTGTTGCCATTAATTGCACACCACTGACGGGTTTGCCGGTGTCCTTTTGTACAACTATGCCTTCGATTTTTGCCTCGATTGGTAAAACCAGTTTTATATCCGCTTGTCCGGCAGCAAAATTTAATTTCTGATCGCCCCCTCCAGTATTTTTATATGTACCGACAGTAGCTCTGCCGTCTTTCTTCATAATAAATTCTGCAGTAGACTCAGGTGGGATTTTGGTGAATTTGAACGTACCTGCCGTGTCTGTCGTTGAGGTAAAAAGTTCTATGGCTAAAGGTCCACCCACACCACGCTCTTCCTGCATGGTGCCGATGGAAAGCATGGATATGCTCACCTGGGCATCTGCAACAGGTTTATCGTTTTCGTCAACGACGATTCCCGACAGTTCTTCCGGCTGGCCCAGTTTTATCTCAAGCTCCTTATTACCCTCACGTATTCTCCAGTTGGCAAAACTCAGAGCCAGTCCCTCTTTATCGGCAACTATGTATCCGTACCGGTAGAAATCACTCTCGGCACTTGTGCTGAAAGAAAATGCACCATCGGTCCCGGTTGTTACTTGCCCAATTAGCCTGGTATCGTATGAATTAGTCGTTTGGCCATATGCCATCTCATTCAATGCGACCTTTACACCGGCTATTGGCCGGTTCTGCTCATCAACTACTTTGCCGGTGCAGGTTACTTGTTTAGCTTCTTCGTTCCGGGCCCGGGCTAAACCGGTAATAAAAATAATCATTAGACCCAGGCATGAAACTGCTATGCAATTTCTGCGCATGATAAATCTCCTTTACGGTATTCGCCGCTTCAGTTTTTTTTATCGATGTATTTAATCTGTCGTTTTTCCCTTGCGGACTGTCAACCCGATTGCCACGGCAGCAATAGCCACAACTCCCAGAACCAGCATCCAGTAATTACTGGTTCCCGGTTTATCTCCACTGGCTGCGAGAATTTTGGTCTTCGCAACCATCGTCGGCAGGGTTTGGCCGGCGTAAAGTGCCGCCACTTCGGTCTCTGACAGCGGATAGCTGAAGATTTGCAGATCGTCCATAAGGCCATTGAACTGGCACTCGCCGCTGAAGGGTTCGCAGCCAATCTTCAACGGTCCTTCCGAAGCGGCAAGTATGTTTAGCGTTTCCTGCTCCCTGTCCAGCTTCGCATTCACATAGGTCTTAATCGACTCGCCTTGATTGTAGGTGCCCACGATGTGGTACCAAACATCCGGCTGCAAAACCGTTCCGCCGGCAATAAACCTGTTGTTTCTCAGAATGTTGCCGGAATCCCGAACCTCAAATTCAGCTTTGCCGGAAAATATACTGAGTTTGTAACCGCCGGTAATGTCGTCCTGATTGCCGGCTATCTTTTGGTCGTCGGTTGATTTGGAGAGTTTGATCCACGCTGCAATCGAGACAGCGCCCGTAATATTCAGTTCCTCATCAAGCTCGCAGTCGATGAAATCGCCGTCCCCGTCAAATGCCAGCGCGCCGCCGGCCTTGCCGCCTGCCGGCTGCCATTGCGGATTACCAGTCAGCGTTCCTGTAAATTCATTGCCGGATGAATCGCCGGCCTGGCTGCCTTGGGTTTCGTCGAACTTCCACCACGCAACAAGCTTGTGCTGCGCTTCGGGTATTTTCAGCGGTGTAAATGACAATACATACGGCTTACTTACAAATTTGAAAGGCCCGAGAGGTTCCAGGTTAAAGGTTAAGGTTCCGGTAACTTTCATTAGCTCTCGACGCGAGAGCTGGCAGTCAGGGCCTCACTGATCCGGCATCGGATACGTTTTGGCGAATGTACCATCCTCATTCGTGGCTTTCATCTTCCACGAATTTCTCTCTTCCTGTCCACTGGAGGTCAGGCTGACATACTCACCCAGCGAGCCCCGCACGCTTTTCTCAAACTCATAGTTCTCGCCGTTTAAGCCCACTTGAAGGTTTGCTGCCACCGGTTCGCCTATATCCAGTGCCGTCTCGCCTGCCTCGGTTACTTCGAAATCGCCCCGTTCACGGAAGGAGCTGCCTCGCATTATCCAGCTTTTGCCCTTTTCATCCTTGCGGTCGATCTGCCAGTGGTCGATGCGATATGTTCCTACCGGAAGTCTGGCTAAGCCTTCGTTCACCTCACGAGTAAACAGTCCGTTTTCACTGCCTGCTGCAAATTCCGTTATCGCTGCCGGAACACGAACATTGCCGAATTTTACATCGTCGGCACTGGAAAGCTTAACAAATGCACCGTCACGGGCAATCTCGGTTCGATACAGCACATCATCAACCTCGATGTAATTGCCCACAAAACCGGTATCCTGCTCACCTTTTTTGCCGATTCGGATTCTGTCGGAATTGCTGGCCTGGAGGGATTTATCGTCGAATGTCCCGTTTACATTGTAGTCGATCAGCACACAGTACTTTTTCTCGCCGTCTACGGTGACCTCTCCCTCGTACCATCCGCCTGAATATATATATAGTCGCCTGTTTTGTTCGTTATAGTCGTAGAATCTGAAATTCAGATGATACGATATGGGCCCATCTTCTCCTTCGAATACTATCTTAACGGGTCCGAAATATGTAAAGTACTGCTCCGTCCGGTAGGCCGTCACAGCCTCTTCATCGTCGAGATGACCGTTGCCGTTTGAGTCGATGAACAACCGGTCCCATTTTCCCTGTTCGCTGGTACGATCCAGGGCTATCCAAAGCCGACCGCTCTTCACCATAGGGCTTGGCCAATCAATGAAAAACTGCTGTTTAGTTTTGAATTCCGGCAGCTTTACACCCTGCGGCTTATCAGGGGTTACTGTCCGGCTCGATGACATGCCGCCAGTGATCTGCTGTGCTTCACGCTCTGAGTGATATTGCAGCCACTGCTCATCCTGTGCTCCAGACGTCGATGTGAGAACAAGCAGACTAATCCCCACGGCGAGCAAAATGCAGATTCTATTTCTCATTTTTCGATACCTCCAAATAAGGTTAATAAATTCCGCCGGACCATGGGCCCGTTTTTAGTCGGTGTAAGACATGACGTGGATGCTCTTGGATCTTACACCTTTTTTAGCGTTCTTGTCAATATTATTTCCGTAAATCCCTGCTAATCGGCGTTATTCATACAAAACTGCTTTTCAAGCGTTTTTCAAGCCTATTTACCCAGATTCCCCTGGGCCAGGTAGATTAGCCATTTGATGCCGGGGTTTGGTTGAGTTTGCTGTGAGTCGGCGGATATAGCCGGCTCGGCGAACTGATTGGCAAGCTGGTCTATGTCCTGGAGGTATGAGAATATCAGGGAACCCTGGGGCTGGGCGTCCACGTCGAAGGTGATGGTCTTGATGAGGTCATTTTCCATGTCGATCGTATAGATCAAATCCGTGCTGTTTTGCTGCTCTTTGTGGGAGATTACGACAAACACATCCGTTTCGTTTTGAGCCCGTTCGCTCTGGAACCATATCCGCTGCTCGGCGGCGTCCCGGCGTACGATATTGGCTGCGTGCATCCCCATCCACGGCCGGGCCAGGCCTTTGAAGAAAGTTCCTGCGGGGTAGGCGGCGATGATGTTTTTATCGCCTCGCCGTAAATACGCCCCGCGGCTGCAATCGGTGATTTCCAGGTTTTCACCGATTTTCATGGTCAGCCATGCCGGGTGTTCTTTGGACGCGTTATAGACAAACGGGATGCATCCGGTGCCGGTAATCTCCTGTTCGCCTGCGATGCCGTTAATGCTAAAATAGGTCCAGCCTCTTTTGTGCATCGGGTCGCGGTCGTCCACAACAGGAATATCCGCCGGCCAATCGTACTGGAACTGCTCCGGGCTTACGGTGTTGTATAGATATTCCGTCTTAAAGTCCGGCGCGTTATTGAAACGATAATCCACAAAGCTCGTCAGAAATCCCGTATTCGGGTCTCGCACGTAACTGCCGAGACCTTTGACGTTGTCCTCCACGTTTGAGAGAAACTCGGAGAATTCCGCGGTATCGGTCGGCAACCGGCGAACCTTAAGGTTGCTCCAGCATACGCGGCAATTGTTAATATGAACGAGGTTGTTGCCGCTGTCGAAATAATAGTTGGCCTGTCCGTCCTCAAGCCAGGCGCAGAGTTTGTTTCGCTGCTGCGGATCCCACCGCTGCATTCGCATGAACATTGGGCCGTCGGCGCCTTCGGGAAAATAGAACCACTGTTCGTATGCCCCTTTGCTGAGGCTGCCGCGGGCTTCAGGGTTGTTGTCCGTAAGTTGAGCTGTAAAATGCATGCTCTTAACGTCGGCTCTGGAGGTCAATGGTGATTCGAGCAAAGGTTCTTCCGGCCGGAGCGACATGCCGCCTACGCCGATAAGCACCACTGCTATCGTCGTCAATGCTGCGATGCCCAGTCTCGAACTGGCGGTGGCCAGCGCCGCTGCGGTCAGGCCAACCTGCGTGGTGTTCGCGGTGACTGTCACAACTGACGCGCCCCCCTCCGCCGGGGCCGTCAGTCTGCCGAATAAGCCCAGGCTCATCAACAGTAAGCTCTTGCTCAGACCCTGGTGACTCAGCTCTTTCTTGAGAGCGTGTTTGGCCCGGAAGAATAAAACGCGTGCCCTTACCTCGCTGCACTGCATGGTCACGGCGATATCCGAGTACGATAAGTCCTCGAAGCACCGCAGCGACAGAACCGCCCGATATTGCTGCCTGACCTGTTTCATCGCAGCCATTACTTTTTTCGACAGATCCTTGTGTACCAATTGCTGGAGCCCTTCGTCCTTGTGATAATCGCTGCGGTAAGAGAGGAAATCCTGATAAAATGCCGGTTCGGAAACCACTGCCGTTTTCCGCCTGGTCTTGTAATACTCCTGTATTTTGTTCTGTGCAATCCGATACATCCACGGCCAGAAACTCTCCGCTTTTTTGAGACCATCAAGAGATTTAACCATTTGTAGTAATACCTCCTGAGACAGGTCTTCGGTTAACTCGTAATCCAAAGTCACGCGATAAACGTACGCGCGCAATCTCCCCTGAGCTTTCTGGGCCAGTAGATCGACACTCTCGCCGTGGCCCTGTTGCGCCAGCTTAACCAGCTCGGTCCATTTTTGTTCTTCACTCATAAAATATCGTTCGCCTACATGATATAGACGACGAAGGCGGAAATTCGTTACGATTGTTTTTAAAAAAAGTGAATAAAATCCAATAATCTCCGTTAATTGACCACTTTAAGGCTTGTTTTGGCTATTTTTCAAGAACAGTATTCAAGGTCGAACAAAAGCACAGTATTCGAGCCGAAGCGGTTGCTGGTTGCCTGCACCGTCGCGAGCCAACAGTTGTGCAGTACCCCGTTGTAAGCCGGATTCCTGTGAAGAGAAAGAACATTCGATAACAATACGATTGGATCCTTCAACAGTCTCAGAAACACGAACCTGAAAATCTGAGGGTACCGATACAGTCTTAACCAAGACTTTTTGTTGAGGATCTCTTTGCAGCGCTATCGTGCGAGAGACGGTTTCACCCTTCGCAACCGGTCCGAGCCAAAGGATATCGGATACACATCCGGCCAGACTTCTGCTTTGCAGTTCGTACGGGATGGTAACCATTTCCTCGACATTGCTGTATTGGGCGACCAGGGCAATATCTCCCTTTAGCGTTTGCCCCCAGTCCGGCGCCTTAGCCGTGAGTATGACCTCGTAAACCGTCTGGCCGGACGCACTGTGTCGTGTCCATTGGCAGTCTATTGCATCGCCCGGCCTTTCGAGCTCATGTAAGTCAGCGTCGGGAGTTTCAGGCCGGAACACGAAGAACCTTCCCTCAATCTGCGAATCAGGTTCCAGATTGCGGGCGAACCAGCCTTTGGGTATCACATCCAGCCGTTGCTCTGCTTTACCTTTAGTACTGGCAGCGACCTGGCCCGGCTTTTTCGCCATTAGCTCTTCAAGCATCTGTTTTGTGACGGTACGTTCGTAAGAGATGACATTGCCGTCCTTGTCGATTATGACATAACATGGAATTCCGGTCACGCCGTATTTAGCGAAAGTCGCGCTGCCCCAATAATTACGTTGTGTATCCGGTTCATCCAGCCCGACCGGATATTGTATTTTGTTGCTGTCTATGTAGTCGTGTACATTAGGTCTTTTCGCAGCAGGACGGCCAGATGCAAGCAGCTGGCCTTTGTCTTTGAGCCATCCGGCAATATTTCCCATGTATTCGATAATACCTTGCGGCTCTTTTGTGGCCTCATGAATCGAGAGAAAGAGGCCGCCCCGGCTCTTGAGCCATCGCGAAAGGTCATTATTCTCCGGAATCTCTCGAATGCAGTAACCACATCGAATACTCCAGAAGTTCACAACGGTAAATCGTCCCGGTGGCCACACATCGAGATTGTACGGCTCCGACAACCATCGTTTAATATTCGGACTCGGAGCTTTCCGGTCGACTCGAGAATCCCGGGTAGCCATTGCTTCACACTGGCCGCGTTTATTCTTTAAAAATTCGAGCATGCCTTCCGGCCTTGCATACCCGGCGTGGACGGCATCCGGATTTGCGGCGGCCTGGTAATATTCTCCATAATGCCACTGAATGTTTGGCTTGAAACGATAGTCTATAACAAGCGCATCAGCCGGTAAATTTCCCAGCGATAGCTCTTCATTGGTCAGCGGAAGGTTGAATTTAACATCTTCGATGACGAGCATCAAGACACTGCATTGGTTCATGCGGGCAACTGGACTGATATAGACCTTAAGGCGCGGAACCGGATAACCGTCGATCTTCTCGTGAAAGAGATAGTAGTTGTCTATTTTAACCTGATTGTGTTCGAAGTGCGAATGACATAGACCGAAATCGCGATTGTATTGTCGTGTCGTGATCCGGGAATTGTCATCCGAAGATGAAATCACACATCGCACACCCTGTTCGTTTTGCTCGAAGGAGAGGGTCTTTCCACGCGTGCGCAGCCATCCGGAAGCGAAGCCCAGGTCTCCGATGTTCGTGTGGTGGACATTCGGCATTGTTGCATGAATATCAAGCTGACGGTTGTCTGCGACATACCGATAATAGAGCCGGCCGTCATAGCTTTTGATTGTTTTGCCCCCACTGGGAAAAACAAGCGTCTCTTTGAAATGTTCTCCGCGATGCAGAACGTGCCGCTCCAGCCCATGATCCTCCCTGGCCCATCTCTTAACAAGCTGCTCTGCCTGCTGCGACGGACTCAGACTCCCGGTTTTGTCCGTTGCTATCTGTTCTACGCTTGTCTTAAAAGCTTCGTAATCGTCAAGTGCAATATCAAAGGTTATTTGGCGTAGCTTGATCTCGTAGCTGGCAATGGACTCGTCTCTGGCTTCCAGGAAACGGAGAAAATCGTCAGCCTGGCCAGCCGCCAAAGACGCCGTAACGCTCAATACGACCAGGTACACTGTACTCATTTTCCTGCATACCGGCATGATACGCTCCTTTCACCTCTCTGGAATAAAATACCATCTTACCTGCATTATATAGACGACGAAAGCGGAAATTCGTTACGGTTTTTTTAAAAATATGAAAATTTCCATTACTTGACTTTTTTCCAGTGATTCCGGCTTTTGGTGCGATGAACATGTTATGCGCGCCAAAAAAGCCCTGCTTGGAGGCAGGGCTTTTGAATCGAGGATGGTTATATCTTGCCGTGAAAGGCTTTTATTCGTGCCGGCCGGCTTTGGCTCTCTTTCTTCTTCGCCTTTTCCAGAAGATAAGGCCGGCAGGGACTATTCCCAGGCCGGCAACGCCGGCTTTGGCTTCTACAGGAATGAATGGAAGAATGTCGCTGAGAGTAAATTTCGTATAGCCTTCGGGTGCGTTGGTGTTAAAGATGTCTTCATCAAGCTCAACATTATACTTTTCCAGAACGTTCACCTCATGGAGGTTCAGGTCGTTGAACACGGTCATGAGGCTCTTACCGATAACCAGATCGGCTTCGACCCTGACCGGCAGTTGCTCTTTGATCCCGACCCAGATTTTACCTTTTAAGTTCTGAATATCAAAAACAGCCTTGGGGACAAGTCCTATGAAGGGATCTGCCTCTTGAAACTCAAAGCCCTCAACCTCGACGCCGTCGATGTTGTCTCGTCCCAGTTCCTTGTAGTCGCTCCCCACAAGCAGGTTGACGATGCCTTTGGGAGTAAGATTCTCCAACAGTTGCGCTTGTTTGTCCGTGGAGGTAAACGCCACATACTTCTTCCAGGGCGGCAAAACAAAAAGAGTCTGTCGCTTCAACCGATTGAAGGTGACACGATAGATCAGTTTGTCCTTGATATATCCCTCCTCAACGAGGCCATGTTGCTTCGAAAAATATTTCACGAGGTCGAATTCGTATTTTATCCCGAGAAATTCAAACACTTCACCGTCCTCGCCCGGACGTAAATAGGTTTTTTGGCCCCGTATAACCATTGTCTCAGCATCGGCGACCTTTTGCTGAACATCTGCGAGGACAACGCCCCCGTTGCCGGATATTCCAAAGGGACCGAATAAAACAAAAGCTATTGCCAGCGTGATAACCGCCGCTGCTGAATATCGTGTTATTTTGCTTTCCATGATAAATCTCCATAAATTCTGAATTGTGGTTTTCGCTTTTGGGCTGGAACACGCGTATCCGCTTCGTAACAACTTTGCCTCGTTCGGATGCTCGCGGGCCCACTTCTGGAAATCGAATTTCGCCGGCTCACGGTGCACATGCTCTGACAGCAGGGGGTCCAGCCATTCATTGTTCTTGTCGTGCTTCATGATATTTATTGCTTTCTGAAGCCTTTCTTCATTAAATACGCGGCGATTTTCTTTTTTGCCCTGCGAAGCCTGCCGTCAATTACCTGTTGTGTGGCTCCGAGGACTTTGGCCATCTGCTCATAGCTCATTTCGTTGTAGAACCTCAGGAAGATGACTTCTCGCAGATGCTGCGGCAGTTGCCGTAACGCCTGGTCCAAAATCGCCTCTCGTTCATCTTGCCGGCAATCCGGCTCATTCCCGGCGTTAGTCTCGACAGGTTCCTGCTGTTTCCGGAGCTGCCGGAGCATATCCTTCGCCACGTTTCGGCAGATCGCCCCGATCCAGGGGCCGAAACGTTCGGGCTTTTTTAATTTCGCAAGGTCTCTGCACGCCGCCGCCAGTGCTTCCTGAGCTGCGTCTTCCGCCAGGTGACGATCCGGCAGAATCGAATAAGCAGCGGCAACCAGCGAATCATAATAACGCCGACACAGTTCGCCAAAACTCTCCGGATCCGACTGCAAAGCTCGCTGAACGAGAATTTGGTCCTCAAGGTCTCTCATTTATCAAATATCATACTTAACAGAGCTGCCCTGTACTTCTATTAATAAGTCTCGATTAGAAGGCAAAATCGGCGCAAAATCTATGGAAAATATCACATATGACGCCCGCGAGGAACTCTGCCCGCCTTGCCGCGGCAGGATTAATGAGAGAATCCGATATCGTCCAGAATTATGGCGCCATTATCCGAGCGGTCGAATATGAACCGGATGCTCTTAAGCCTGGACGGCTCGAATGAAATATTGACGTCAATGAAACTCTGAATCGGCATTTCGTAGGTCTGGAGGATTCGTTCCGAGAAATTCTCGATGCGTTTTTTCTCCAGCCACTGCCATTTTGCCAGCCTTACCGTCAGGGCCGGATGGACAGGCCCTACAGAGCCGAGCGGCAGGGCGGCGCAATTCCCGTCACTGTCACAAAGCTCGATAGTCAAATCGAGAGGTTCGTACTGCTCTTCATTTTCCGCTCCGATGGAAAAGATGATGCTTGCATCTCTGTTCAAATCTATTTCAGTTACGATTTCGGAATCGAGGTTGATGGTATATGATCCGATCTCAGTTGAATTCGGATCCTGTTGCCCGCCATAATCCCAATCGAGCACCACTGTGGAGTTTTCCTGGGTGGAGTCGTCCCTGGTGCGGTAGGGGACATGGGCTTCCTTCCATGTATTGAGGTTCTCGCCGTGCAGCCTTCCGCCGGTAATAGTCGTAGTCGTGACATCGAAATCTTCTTCGAAATCGGCAATGATTATGAAATCGGAATCTTCGTACCGGTTTATGTAAATATCCTCCGGCAGCCAGTCGCCGGCTTTGCGAATATCTTTGAACATCGGCAGATATTCGTCTCTGCTGTTAAGAGTGGCTTCGAGAAATGCGGAAATGAGCACTTTCGCGACTTTATGCTGGCTTTCCATATCCATAATCGGCTTGTCATTGAGCAGCCAGCTCATGGGGGCCGAAGCATTGAGCCCGCCCCATTCCGTGTTGAACCGGTTGTGGTTCGCCCGGTATACATAGACCGCGGATTTGAACCAGAAGTGTTCATCCGTAAAATATACGCGATTGAACTGCCGGAGCCCTACGAACGCCGATACGTCGGCATCGTGGCCTCCGTGTATGACGAGGTAATTGACATTTTCCAGTGCCGTAGGATGTCCAGCCGGTTTGTATTGCCCGTCGCAGGGTGCGATTGCAATGACCGACCTGATGTCAAAATTATAATCGAGCTTTACATTGGCATCGTCGGGGTAGCGTTCGAGCCGGTTGAACGCCGCGGCGTGGGCGACCGATTCTCCGCCGCGGGAATGCCCGATCAACGCGATTCGGTCCATATCGACCCTGCCTTCGAATGTGTGGCCCTGCGTCTGGTTCCATGTGTCCCAGACATTCAGATGCTCCAGCAGGATGAACGCGCGGGCATCGTTTTCGCCGCCGAATTTCTGATTCAGAAAATTCTCATCCACCGATACGGCGATAAAACCCCGCCCGGCCAGCAGCTTGCCAAGGTACTCATAGCCGGAATCGGAAAAGTTCTTCATATTATGGTTGCCGTGCACTATCAGAACCAGCGGAAAAGGCCCGTCGCCATCCGGAAACCACACCCGGCCGTTAAGCGGCAGGCTGTCAAAGTCGAACCCCCAGTAGCGGGGCATATTATCGAAGTAGTCCATGAACGGGTTTGCGTCCACAGGATCGGTCTTGAAATCGACGCTTTCGCCGTATTCCTTGCGACGTTTATCGTCGCCGCTGCCGTAGAAATATGTGCGGTACGAATATGGCCCGTCAAGGGAAGGATCCGCCGCATCTATCGGCTCGACCTGGTAATCATCCATGTAGGATATGTCCGTCAGGTATGATGTCGTGCCGCAGCCCGCAAGGACAACCGGCAGGAAAATGGCTATTGCTGCAATTCGGAAGGGGCAATGGACTGATTTGGACGATATGTTTTCTTTATTGTTCACACTGCGAAAGAGCATTCAAACCTCGAAACACAACCTCTGAATTTATCCCATACTAAAACGAATATTTCCCAACCAGCCTACAGCACCGCCATAAAATCCACAAGAAATATTATTCCGCCAATGTTCAGCTCGGCACACAGATATGGAGTCAGCTATGTTTTTACACCCGGATACGTTCAAACCAGTGAGAGCGGTTCCGGAATGATACCAATTATCTTTGTCTGTGACATGCGCGTAGTCGGATGACTACGACGGACTGGTTGCCTGTTGGTTCGGATTCAGCGCATTTTGGTCGGATAGCGGGGCGAACGGTGGTTATGTGTACCCGATATGTTTACACAACTAAGAGCCCGCGAATAGACGACATGTATAATCGAGGCAGTGACATGCACGTAGTCAGATGACTACGATGTGTGACAGCCACAAACTTGGACCACCGTATGGCGGGGGTCCAAGCTTGTGGATGGTCGCAAATCGGCAATTGTTATTTCTCTGCCATTACTGAAAAACGCATTTGAGTATCGCCATGTATTTTTGAGTTTTGAGATTTAATACTCAAACTGACCGTTCTTGAGCCAAACTGCGATGTGAGTGCTTCTTTGATAAGAAAATAAAGCAGCCTGTCATTCCTGTGAAAACAGGAATCCAAAACCGCGACAGTATCCTGGATTCCCGCCCATTCGGCTTTGCTCAGGGCAGGCTTTGCGCGGGAATGACACAGGGGATCGGGCAATTTAAGTTAATCTTTAACTTTCTATATGTATGTCCTTCAATCGGAAGCCAAGTCGTTTAGCAGCTTCAGGAATCTCTCCGAAAGCTCCTGAACAAGCCCGCCGGCCACAAGAACCTCGATATTTGCTTTAAGGCCTCCCGCAAAGAGGGCCGCATCTCTTATGAGCAGCTCGTTCATCCTGCCTGCCTGAGCCTCCTCGATGAACCATCGCATCCCGTCGTTGGCCCACTGCGCCGCTTGCCTGTCGTCGCCCAATTCCTTTGCGTAACGGCATCGAAATCCCGCCGTCTTCAGAAACGAGCCGATTACATGCCTCCGGCCCTCTTCAATCAGCTCCCGCAGCAGCCCTCCGCCTTTATCGACATCAGCCGCGGCTTGCTTCCATTCCTTCCTCTCGCTAAACGCGAGGGCTCGATTGAACAAATTGCTCTCCAGGTTGCTTCGCAGCTCGCGCCGGGATTCTTTGACCACAAGCCGCTCTCGAATCTCAATCGCCCGGCCGTAGTCGTCAATCGCCTCGTCAAGCTTGCCCTGATCGGCTAAGGCAAGCCCCCGGTTGTTGTAGCTCATAGCCAGGTCGTTGCGCAGCTCGCGCCGGGATTCTTTGACCACAAGCTGCTCTGTAATCTCAATCGCCCGGCCGTAGTCGTCAATCGCCTCGTCAAGTTTGTCCTGATCGGCTAAGGCAAGCCCCCGGTTGTTGTAGCAGCTCGCCAGGCCGCTTCGCAGCTCGCGCCGGGATTCTTTTTCCACAAGCTGCTCACGAATCTCAATCGCCCGGCCGTAGTCGTCAATCGCCTCGTCAAGCTTGCCCTGGTCGGCTAAGGCAAGCCCCCGGTTGTTGTAGCAGCTCGCCAGGTCGTTGCGCACCTCGCGCCGGGATTCTTTGACCACAAGCTGCTCTGTAATCTTAATCGCCCGACCGTAGTCGGCAATCGCCTCGCCAGGCTTGCCCTGAACGGCTAAGGCAAGCCCCCGGTTGTTGTAGCAGCCCGCCAGGTCATTGCGCAGCTCGCGCCGGGATTCTTTTTCCACAAGCAGCTCATAAATCTCAATCGCCCGGCCGGAGTCGGCAATCGCCTCGTCAAGCTTGCCCTGACGAAAAAAAGCTGCTCCCCGGTTGAGATAACACATAGCCAGTTTGTTGCGCAGCTCGAGCCGGGATTCTTTCTCGATTAGTTCTTCGTATACCCTTATCGCATCCGAGCAGATCCGGATGTCCTCATCCAGATAACCAAAACTTAACAGCCAATCGTTAACGGTGTAGTAGCTCTCCGCCGACGTTTTCGTGAAGAAAATATGCATTGCGGCAAGCGGTTCTCTTGCCGTAAGCAGATGTTCAATCGCCTTTAAGAGAGGGCGAATATCCTCAATCTTCTCCGGCCGGTCCGGAACCTCCCGCCCGGCCCACCAGCCGGCGATTTGCTTCTGCAGCTCTCGGACCCGCTCCCGGCCCATCCGCTCGGTGAGGAACTTCCGTACGACCGTATGCTGCCCGGCCTCACCGCCGTCGAATTCCACCATCTGCCATCGAGCAAGCTCTGCCAGTTTTCTGCGAATCTCCGGCTCATCCAGCCCTAATCGCTCGGCGAGCATGGCCACCGGCGCTGGGCCGACCGAGCAGGCGATATGCTCTAAAAGCTCCAAATCCTCGCCCCGATGCTCGATAATCCTCTCGAACAGGCCGTCGAGCTTCGTATCTCCCAGCGGATTGACCTGCTGCCATTGCGAACCATCGCCGCCGTACAGGTCGCGTATCAAAACGCCTAATACATGCACCGCGTACGGATGGCAGCCATACGCATCGACGGCCTCGCGCAGGACTTCCTT
>Ga0210003_1001849_pt1 | contig 18281 bp, 21 predicted proteins | sample LantaG_FD_182804 | JGI IMG/M metagenome (GOLD analysis project Ga0210003, IMG submission 182804) | Deep subsurface microbial communities from Baltic Sea to uncover new lineages of life (NeLLi) - Landsort_02402 metaG (SPAdes) (version 2) | ecosystem: Environmental > Aquatic > Marine > Oceanic >...
TTATTATAAGTAGGAAGTCAATTTATGGAACATTTAAAGACTGTATTAAAAAAACAATATATATTTATTATTTTATTAATTTTTTGGGCTATTTCAATGTTGATATCTCCTTTTTTTCGTACAGTGTCAACATTTTCAGAAATATTTATTGTTGCTGTTCCCATTGTGTTAATAGGCTTTGCACAGAATATTGTTGTTATAGGTCAAGGGTTTGATTTGTCGGTAGGTTCAGTTGCGAGTCTTTCAGCATGCTTAGCTTCAGTTTTATTGCAACATAATCAATTCCTAGCAATTATTATTATCCTCACTGTAGGTGTTGTAATTGGTTTAATTAATGGTATTGGTGTGGCTAAATTTAAAATTAATCCATTTATAATGACTTTAGGAATGATGTTTATTATAGATGGAGTAAGTTCAATAATACGTCCAAGTCCTGGTGGGATTATACCTGATTCTTTAAAAAATATTTTACTCTATAGGATTGGTGATTTTGCTTTGACACCTTTTCTTATAATAATAGTAACTGGTTTATTTGGTACGTATCTGTTAAAAAAGAGAGCTTTAGGTCGGCAGATTTATGCTGTCGGTGGAGACCCTAAAAGCGCAAAAATGTCTGGTATTAACGTAGACAAAATAAAGATCATTATTTTTGTTCTTAGTTCGGTTTTTTCTGCAATAGCGGGAATTTTTATAGCTTGTAGAATTTCTAGTGGGAATGCATCTGCTGGCGCAAGTTATCTATTTGATTCTTTTATTGTTGTTTTTATGGGGGGTACTTTAGTATCTGGTGGAGTTGGTGAATTTAGTGGGACCATAGCAGCTGCACTTATAATAGCATCACTAGTAAACATCATACAGTTTATAAATATTTCATCTTGGTATCATTATATCATTAAAGGAGTAATTCTAGTAATGGTGTCCGGTATACAAATCTACTTTTTGAATAAACGGAGGAAATTGAATGAATAAAGAAAAGCTACAGCAATTTTGCAGAAATAATTTACAAGTTCTAGTGATATTTGGCGGGTTGCTCGTAGTTATGGCCATTGGAGGAATTATTACCCCTAAATTTTTAGCAGTAAATCATATTATTGATATTTTATATCTTAACTCTATCCTGGGTATATTGGCTATTGCACAAACCTTAGTGATACTTATTGGAGGGATAGATATGTCTCTTGGATCAACTTACTGGTTAGTTATTATGTTGGGAGCTCAATTTATGAAAGGTGAATTTTTATGGGGCCCTATGCTTATTTGTTTTTTAATTGGTATAACTATTGGTTTTATTAATGGATACTGTATAGCAAAATTAAAAATTCCTTTTGTAGTTATGACATTGGCTATGATGGTTATTATTACAGGGGTATTATATGTGACTACTGGAGGTGGAGGTGGAGGAAAATCTGCAGAACCATTAACTCAATTTAGTATTCAAAGAATCTTACCAATCGGAGATTTTAGAGGAATACCAGTCAGGATGTTGATATGGATTTTATTTACAATAGGGTTTTCCTTAATACTCAACCACACAACTTTTGGATGGAAAATGAGAGCTTTAGGAAGTAATATTAAAGCAGGAAGATTTTCAGGCATTAATATTGAACGTGTTCAGATTGTTACCTATACACTAAGTGGATTTTTAGCAGTTAGTGCAGGATTATTATATCTTGGACAAGCACGGACCCCTTACCCAATTTTTCAAAGCGGTGCAGGCGTTGGTGCAAGCATAACTCTTAATACAATTGCGGCGGTTGTGCTTGGTGGGACTTTCTTTTCTGGAGGTAATGGCGGCGTGGGAAGAACATTTCTTGCTGTAGTGTTTTTATCTATTCTCTATAGTGTTCTTAATATGATTGGCTTGCATGAAGAGTGGCAAGTTATTTTCAACGGATTGATTATCTTACTTATTGTTGGGTCATATAGCAAAATGAGATCAAAAACATAGATGTAGAAAGGAAATAAATGAAAAAAAATATAGATCTTACAATTATTGGTGGTGGCGCTAAATATTAAAGAATGAATTAATTGAAAACAAGTATAAGGAGGAGAAATGTTTGTTGAGATTTCGTATTTAATAGGTGAAAAGGAAACAGTATTAATTGAAAGTTTATCAAAGCCAAGGCTTATTGCCAGGACAAGGATGAATGAGGGCGGCAAGAATAATACAAGTATACTAGAGATGAGTTCACATAATGGAACACATGTTGATACACCATTGCATGTCATTCCTGACGGACTAGGTATAACTGATCTTGATATAAATGATTATATATTTGAAAAACCAGTTATAATTAAATGTCAGAAGAATGATTTGGAAAGAATAACTGCTGAAGATTTAAAGAAGTATGAAGATAAAATAGAAAAATGTGATTTCTTAATGGTTTATACCGGATTTAGTGGTTATAGAATGACTGACTCGGAGAGATTTATTCATAAGTCACCAGGTTTTTCTCTTGATGGCGGAGAATTTATTGCAAAAAAATCTAATATAAGAGGAATTATGGTTGATTGTCTGGGAATCGAAAATATTCCTGAAGGGCGAGCATCCGGTTTTGCTACACATAAAGTAATATTGGGCAGTGGGAGAAAAATTATAGCAGTTGAAGATGGTAACCTGGCTCCGGTAGTTGATAAGGAAATTAAAAGAGTATTTGTCATTCCACTAAGGGTTGTAGGTTCAGAAGCTTCTCCAGTTACAGTAATTGCAGAGTTATAGAAAGTAAAAAGAATTTAATAATTAATTTAAAGGAGATTAAAAATGGCTAATTCAAAGCTTGTTGGAGTTATTCCACCAATGGTAACTCCATTTGATGAAGATGGTGAAGTTGACAGTGGAGCTTTAGTTGAACTTGTTAGTTTTTTAATGAAGCATGTCAACGGGCTCTTCATATGCGGGACATATGGTTCAGGTCCAATGATGGAGACTTACGACAGGAAAAAAGTAGTTGAAACAGTAACAAAGACTGTAAAAAGTAAAATAAATGTAATTGTACATGTAGGTGCTACAAATACCAGGACTGCAGTTGAGCTGGCAAAGCATGCAGAGGAAGCGGGTGCTACACACTTAGCAAGTGTTCCTCCTTATTATTACAACCATAATGAAGAAGAAGTTAAGCTTTATTTTGAAAAAATATTAAAGGAAGTAAAGATTCCGGTTTATGTTTATAATAACCCAAAAACTGTTGGTTATGCTGTATCTCCTGATTTTTTAAACAAGCTTGCAGATATTGGTCTTTCAGGAGTTAAAGATAGTAGTTTTGATATTATGGTTTTGAATGATTTTATAAGGAAAGTTAAAAAAGAAAATTTTGATTTTGTTTTGGGAACGGAAGCCATGTTTTTACCGGCATCTGTCCTAGGTATTAAAGCGTTTATACCTGGTCTTGGGAATGTTTTTCCTGAACTGATGCTGGATTTATATAATGCGTGCATAACAGCACGTTACGACGATGCACTTGAGCTTCAAAACAAGATTCTTTACCTTAGAGATTCAATGCATATGGTCGGTTCAAACATTGCATCTGTTCATGCAATGTTAAAACTGAGAAATATCAATGCAGGTATACCAAAAAGGCCATATCTTCCATTAGACGAGGGTATGCTTAAGAAAATTTCCGATAGGCTGAAAGCAATAAACGTAATTTAAAATATTTTTTTTATTAATAGGAGGAAAATAAATGCTAGGTAAGGTTTTAATAGGTTCAAGGTCTTTTGGTAAGTTTACAAATGAAGGAATAGAATTATTAAAGAAAAATGGTTGTCAAATAGTGGGAAATCCTTTTCATTATGCCATAAAAGAAAAGGACTTGTTAAATTTAATATCAGATATCGATGGCATTATAACTGGGATGGATCAACTCACCAAAAAAGTTTTAAATTCTTCAACTGCTCTTAAAGTCATTTCCAAACATGGTGTGGGTGTTGATAATATTGATATAGAAGCAGCAAGTAAAAAAAATATATTTGTTACTAATATTCCAACTGTGAAAGAGGAAAGCAATGCTGTAGCAGATTTCACTTTTGCTCTTTTATTATCTATTGCTAAAAATATATGTCAGTCAAATGAAAGTACAAAAAAAGGTAAATGGTTAAAATTAATAGGATCAGAAGTTTATGGTAAAACTATTGGTATAATCGGAGGAGGAGTAATAGGAAAATCTGTAATTAAAAGGGCTCTGGGCTTTGGTATGAATGTTCTGGTATATGATTTATATGAGAATGAGGAACTGGTAAAAAATTATAATGCTGAATATGTCGATCTGGATTATTTACTTAAGAACGCTGATTTTATTACAATTCATGTTCCTCTTAATCATGAAACTAAAAATCTTATAGGAAGAAAAGAACTGAAAATGATGAAAAAGTACTCTTATCTAATCAATACAGCCAGAGGGGGCATTGTCAATGAAAAAGACTTATACGAAGCTTTGAAAGAAAAAAGAATTGCTGGAGCAGCTCTGGATGTATTTCTGGAAGAACCACCAAAGGCCAATCCTCTTCTGGAACTGGATAACCTTATAGCAACACCACATGTGGCTGCCTATACAATGAGCTGTATGTGTGCACTGGATAAAATATCTGCGCAAAATGTTATTGATGTGCTTAAATTTTCAAAACCTTCTGAAAAGTATTTGGTAAATAAGGTTTTAATGTAGATGTTTTTATTTTTACGTCTTTTATTATTTTTAAATAATAACCATAATAATAAAAAACGATGTTTATTATAAAGAAAGGACAAAAATGAAGAAGAAAAAAACTTCTTTTAAAGGTATTATACCGCCGCTTATAACGAGTTTTGACAAGAATGGGGATTTTTATGAGAAGGGACAGAGAGAAATAATTGAATTTCTAATTCCCTATATTGATGCAGTATATCCCTGTGGCACATATGGATCTGGTCCACTAATGAGTGTAGAAGAACGAAAGAAAGTAGCTGAAACAATTGTTGATCAGATAAATGGAAGAATTTATACAATTATACATGTGGGGAGTGCCAACACGAGGGATACCATTGAACTGGCAAAATACTCTCAGCAAATAGGAGCAGATGCTGTTGGCGCAATTGCCCCATATTACTTCAAATATAGTGAAAAAGAAATAATTAATCACTTTGTGCAGCTGGTAAATTCAGTTGATATACCAGTATATGTTTATAATAATCCATCCCTGTCAGGTAATAATATTACACCGGCAATGCTTGAAAAATTAAGTAAGGAAGGAATAGCAGGTGTTAAAGACAGCTCTTTTGACTTAGTAAATTTTTACCTATATCAGGATGCTGTAGAAAATCCTGATTTTGATTTTATTATAGGTACTGAAGCTATTGCTCTGGGCAGCTTCCTTTCAGGAGGAAATGCTGCTATTTGTGGTGTTGCTAATGTTATTCCGGAACCACTGCATGATTTATGGCAACTGGTTAAAGAGCGAAGATGGGGAGAAGCACAAAAACTGCAGTTTAAAGTTATAAAAATCAGAAAAATTATGAAAATGGGTTCAACTCTAACTAGCTGCTATGCAATATTGAAAATGAGAGGTGTAGATGCAGGGCAGCCAAGATTACCTTACCTGCCTGTATCTGAAGAGCTTTATAAGAGAATAGAAAATGAATTGAAAAAACTTGATGTGATTTAGCTAATGAATATTAACAGATCAGGGAAATTGTATATTTTTAAAGTGGTACTGGCTTTAAGTATTTAATGACTTTAAATAAAAAGATTTTTGGAGGTTGGTTAAAATGTTAAAAGGTTTAAAAAATATTGAGCATTTAGGGATATATTCTCCGAATACTAAAAGGTTGACTGATTGGTATTGTGATACGCTGGGTTTTGAAATAACTTTCAAAATTAGTAAAGACCAGCCGGAGAAATCAATATATTTCCTTAAGGGAGCTAGCGGTATGGTAATAGAAATACTTCCTTCAAATAATGAGGAGCATAAGAGAATTTTAGATGATCCTGGATACAGTCATATTGGAATAACTGTTGATAATTTTGAAGAAGCTGAAGAAGCTTTAAAAAGCAAAGGAGTAATTTTAAATATTAAAAGGAAAACCAGTATAGGGTGGACTATAGGTTATTTCAATGATCCGGATGGAAATGTGCTCGAGATTATATACAGACCTGAAAATGAAGAAATATAACGGGATATAATAACTATAAGTGAGTAAATAGAATTAAAGAAAAATTTATTAAATTTACGGGTTTGTTTGGTTTATAGATATGAGTAATAATTACATACTATCTCATGATCTGGGAACAACTGGACTTAAATCCTGTATATACAGGCCTGACGGTGTTTTAATAGGTAGTAAGTACAGAGCCTATAAGACTTATTATCCTGAAGTTGGTTTTGTGGAGCAGGAACCTGATGAATGGTGGAATAATATTTGTATCTGTACCAGAGAGTTGATAAAAGAACTTCGGATAAATACCTCCGAAATAGAATGTGTTTGTATGAGCGGGCATATGAATGGGGTAGTCCTGGTAGATAAGAATGGGGATTTAATAAGGAAAAGAACATTTCTATGGGCTGATTCAAGAAGCAAGAAACAAGCTGATTATATTGAAAAGTTAATTGGTTATGAAAATTTTTTTAATATCACTGGAGGAGGACTGGATACAGTAATATATCCAGCTGCTAAATTGTTATGGATTAAGGAAAATGAACCTGAAATTTATAAAAGGATTTATAAGGTTTTAGGTACCAAGGACTATATTTTATTGAAACTAACCAGTAAGTTTCTGACTGATTACTCTGATGCTTCCAATTCTGGTTTAATGGATATAAAAAAAAGATTATGGTCTTCAGAAATTTTAAATATATTGGATATCAATGAAAATATTCTTCCAGATGTATATTATTCCTATGATTTGGCAGGGGAAGTTACAAGAAAAGCATCTCTTGATACCGGTTTGAAAGAGGGAATAAAAGTAGTAATTGGAGGAGGCGATGTGGTCTGCGCCTCAGTTGGAGCTGGTGCTGTTGCAGTGGGCAATTCATATCTAAATATAGGTTCAGCATCTTGGCTGTCAAAAAATTTTAAAGAACCATTACTGGATTTAAAATCAAGGCCATTTAATCTTTGCCATATTGTAAAAGATTTATATGCCTCTCAGGTAGTTATGTACGGTGGTGGAATTTGTTACCAGTGGATTACTGATATCGTGGGCCAGATGGAAAAGTATTTTGCAGATTTAATAAATTTAAGTGTATATGATTTAGTAGAGCTAAAGGTCAGCAGCAGGGAAGAGGATGTTGATAATCTAATATTTTTACCATTCTTAAGAGGAGGTGGAGCTCCTTACTATAATATAGATGCCAGAGGATTATTTATAGGGCTTTCACTTTCTCATAAAAAAGAAGACATTATTAGAGCAGTTCTTGAAGGGACAGCTTTAAACTTGAAATCTTTATTTTCTTTTCTGGAAGCAAGAGAAACGTATGAAGATGATATTAAAATAATTGGAGGAGGCGCATTAAGTAATAACTGGTGTCAGATTATCGCAGATGTATGCGGTAAGAATGTGTTAAGGCCCACTAATTTACAGGAATCTACTTCATTTGGGGCGGCAATAACCGGTGGTGTAGGAGTAGGTATTTTTGATGATTTTAGTGCAGTTAACCAGCTTTTAAAGATAAAAGATAAATTTTATCCGGATAAGAAAAAAATAGATAAATATAAACAATTATATTCAATATTTCTAGAAGTAAGTGATAGTGTTAATGATTTATTTAAAAAGATTGCAGCAATAAAAAATTAATAATTTTGTTTTAAGGAGGATTTAATGTACGGTTATGCAGGATCAATACTGGAAATAGATCTTACGAATAGAAATTATAAAAAAATTCCTATCAATAAAGATGAATCAAAAAAGTATATTGGTGGAATGGGAGAAGGATTTAAATTGGCGTTAAAGTATTTTAGGAAAGGGGTTGATGTCTTTTCGCCGGATAATCCTATAATAATAAGTTCTGGGGTTCTGGTAGGAACTAAGGCACATGGTAGTCCAAAGTTTACAGCAATAACTAAATTCCCACTCTACACTTCAACTGATAAAAAACAATTTATAGGAGCTTCGGCCAGTGGTGGTGATTTTGGAGTGTTTATGAAGAGGGCAGGGTATGACCACATTATAATAACTGGGAGTTCGGAGAAACCTGTAAGTATTGAAATTATAGATGATAAGGTTATTTTTTCTGATGCTAGTAATTTATGGGGCAAAAAAAACATTTATGAAACCACAGATTATTTTACTGATAAATATGGTAAAGATTGCAGCGTTATTGCTATTGGGAAACCTGGAGAGAATTTAGTCAGATATGCGATGACTTATGTGGATAAGCGTGATTCACTTGGTAGGCCGGGCTTAGGTGCAGTTTTTGGTTCTAAGAAACTGAAATCCATTTCCTGTGTGGGTACTGGTAATATAGAGGTATATGATAAAGAAAGATTTATGAGCGTAATGAGAACTGTAGGAAAAAGAATCAATGAATGGCACGGTAAGCAGAAGTGGGAAAGAATGGGTTTAGGAGCAGGTTGGGAGATGTTCAAATATACCCAATATCCTGGTAAATGGACCAGGGAGAAATGGGACGCTCTTTATGGTGAGCAGAAAAGAATTGAAACTATAGATAAAATACTGGGCTGCCCTTCTTGTCCTATACAGTGTAAGATCAGATGGAGCATAAAAGATGGAGAATTTAAAGGTCATACTGCTGAAGGTTCTCCTTATGGAAAGAGTGCCACTTCTGGCCAGTTGCTTGATGTGGAAGACCAAAGAAAAATGCTGGAGTTGGTAGTAATTGGAAATAAGGAAGGTCTGGATTTTTATACTGCTACCAGACTTATTGATTTCGTAACTACTTTATACCAGGAAGGGAAAATTACCAAAAAAGATACTGGTGGATATGAATTAAAAAGAGATTTTAATACATATCTGGATCTTTATAGGAAAATTATGGTAAGAGAAGGTTTTGGAGATGTGATGGCTGATGGTTGGATAAGGATTGAAGAAGAACTTAACGTAAATCCACAGGATTACTGGTATGGAGGTATAGAGAAAGGTGAAGATTTTATATATGATGCACGAGTTGCTAAATTTCACCCACTGATGATGATGTTTATAACTAACCCAAGACCTCATCATGGAGGAGGCCATACTCTAACTGTTGGGCCCGGTAAGAGCCTGGATATGATTATTGATCAGGTTAAAAGGTGGGGTATATCAAATGAAGCTGTTGAGAGAATATTCACTCCTGCTGATTATTATGGAAAGTTTAATGTAGGAAGATATACAAAGTATATGGAAGAAGCAATGGTAGTTAATAATTCTCTTGGAATTTGTTCCATACTCACCGGTTTTGGATTTGTTTATGGTGAAGATTATTCTGATTTCTATTCTTCTGTTACTGGAATAGAAATGAGTAGTTCTGATTTTATGAGAGCTGCAGAAGTTGTATTTAATATTAAAAAGGCATTGAATGTAAGAGAAGGGTTTACCAGAAAAGATGATAAAATTCCGGAAGTATGGCTCCGACCAATGAAATCTCCAGAAGGTGTAATAGAGATGAAAGATTATTTTGATACAAAAGTCTTAACCAGAGAAGACATAAAAATGATGCTGGATGATTATTATGATGAAAGGGGTTGGGATATTGAAAAAGGTATACCCACCAGGGAAAAATTAATTCAACTGGGATTGGAAGATATTATAGAATATGTAGAATAAAATTTTAGTAAAGATGAATTTTATGCCTATAAAATCTGGTTATTTTTAATTCTTATAGGAGTAAGGTGGTATTATAATGAACATTGACAATTTTACCCGTTCAGAACTGGCAAGGAGAATGAATACTTCACTAATTGAACCCTATGTTACAGACGGTCAATTAAGAGATTTTACAGGAAAATGTTTGAATTATCCACTTGCTGCTATTGCTGTGGATACTAATCTGGTTTCGTCTCTCTATGTTCTTCTTAAGGGCTCACAGACCAAATGTTGTGCGGTTATATCTTATCCTCATGGGGGAAAAACACTTGATACAAAATTAAATGATATAAAATATGTTATTGAAAATGGTGCTGAAGAACTTGATATATGTATGGATTACGGTGCTTTTAGATCAGGAGATTATGATAAGGTAAGAAGTGACCTGGAAAAACTAATAAAAGCTTGTAGGAAGTATAACCCGGTAATAGTAGTTCAATTTCCTGTACTCAGTAATGAACAAAAAATAAAGGCTTGTGAGCTAGTTTTGGATGCTGGCGGTGATTTTATTAAAACCAGTTGCGGGTACGGTTATGAAACCAAAGTGGAAGATGTAATATTGATAAGAAAAGAACTGCATGAAAAAATTAAGATCGAAGTAGCTCGTGGAGTAAGAACACTGGAAGATGCTAAAGCTATGTTACGGGCAGGTGCGGATAGGATTGATAGCAGTTCGGTGCTAAATATATTGATTTGCTGTTAAATCCAGATAAAGTATAAATTAATCAAACTAGATATTATAATAAAAATAGTAAGGAATGATCTCAGCTTATTTAATGGAGGAGTTAATAATGGATAAAAAGGAATTAGCAAAAAAGATTGATCATACTATGTTAAAGATAGGTGCATCCAGAGAGGATATTATAAAAATTTGCAAGGAAGCTGTTGAAAACAAGTTTGCTTCTGTAGCTATATTCCCTTCTAATATCGAAATTGCAAAAGAGGTGCTCAGTAATTCAGAAGTTAAAATATGTGTAGCAATTAGTTATCCATTTGGGTGTGATCCTATATCCAGTAAGATATTTGAAATTAAGGGTGCTATAAAAAGAGGAGCTGATGAACTTGATATGGTAATGAATATATCTGCGTTAAAATCAGGAAGATATGATCTTGTAAGAAGAGAATTTGAATATTTTTTTGAAGCGGCAGACGGCCGTGTTACAAAAATAATTTTGGAGAATTCTGTTCTTACTAAAGATGAAATAATAACAGCCTGTATGTTAGCGGAAGATTGTGGATTGGATTTCGTAAAAACTTCCACAGGATTTAATAAATGGGGAACTACAGTTGATGATGTAAGATTAATAAAGAGTATTGTTGGTAATAAGATTAAAATAAAAGCTTCTGGTGGAATAAAAACGTACCAGCAAGCTATTGAATTAATAAAAGCAGGTGCCAGTAGAATTGGTACTAGTTCTAGTGTCTTTATTGTAAATTAATTTAAATAAATTTTTGCACAATTGAAAGATAAAGAAGAGATTGGTGGAATATTTGATTTATGAAGGTTTTGATATAAGTGGTAAAAACTGTGTGATAAGTGGTGCAGGAGGCAATATAGGAAGTATGCTTTCAATCAAACTAGCAGATTTAGGTGTAAATATTGCTGCTCTCGATATAGATGCTACTGGATTACAAAAGGTTTCACAGAAAATAACTAGGACAAAGTCTGCATTCTTATCAATAAGGGCTGATTTAACCAGTTCCATTGAAGTAGAAGAGGCATTTAGAAAGATTAAAGACGCATGGGGAAAAATTGATATACTTATAAATTGTGTTGGAACATTTGGAAGTGGAAAATATGCTGAAGATTTAAGCGAATCTGATTGGGATAGGGATCTTGATATAAATTTGAAATCTGTTTTTTTATGTTGTCAGAAATCTGGAAAGCAAATGATTAAGCATAAATATGGTAAAATTATCAATTTTTCCTCACAGGCAGGTTATGACTATATCAAAGGAACACCAAAGAGCACTTACTGTATTGGAAAATCTTCAATTATTATGTTAACCAAAGTTCTGGCGTATGAATGGGCAAGATATAACTTATATGTTAATGCTATTGCTCCTGGTTTTATAGATTTGAGGGATGATCAGAAAGGATCCAGTGAGCTTGGAAAGAAGTATTCTAATCTAGAAATGGAAAGAATAAACAAAATACCTCTTAAACGTCTTGGCAATATTAATGATTTAATGGGAGCAATTATATTTTTATCATCAGATTCATCCAACTTTATTACTGGCGAAACCATTAAAATAGAGGGTGGCTATACTTTAGCAATATAAGAATATAAAAATAAAAAAATTGTGTTAATCGTGAGCTGGTAAAATGCAAGTTTTCCTGCCTTAGAGCCTGTCCGGAATTAGAGTACATCCTTTTGGATTAATATATTTTAGCTATTATATCCTAATTCTACCTGTTTCTTTTTTCAAAAAATCTTTCATTTTTTAACAGGGATTATAAATTCCGGCATGAATTGCTGTATTATACTTACGTGGAGCAAGTTCTTATAAATTCAGAAATATATGGCCAGTTGTAACAATTTTTGCATCTGCAGCTTCAGTTTTTATAATAAGCCTTTTTATTTTTGAAAAGAAAAGACACAGGGCAATCCAGAGACCTTAAAAAAATCAGGACTTAGAACTTATATCCCTTCATATTTTTAATCACTGCAATCTCATCAACAACATGCCGGTGATTTAATATTTTAGCGATAACATTACATTTGATCTTAAGAAGAAAAAATATGTTTTTTCTCTGACCCAGAAGTGCTTCTAAGTTTCCCTGACCCTTTGATATTACCAAATCAGCCTCTTTGTAATTTTCTAAGAACTCTTTTGAACATTTTGGAAGATATGCATATGGCATATCTATACCTGTAGTTATAACTTTTGCAACATCTTGCATTTTAACCATAAATGCATCTTCTATTGTAGAGTCATTTAAAGTAGCTCCACCTCTAACAGTATAAGCAATTGATCCCTCTTTATTATAAATTTTATTAATTAACTCAATGAAGATTTTATCAAAAACAATCTCACCTGCATTATCTCCTATAAAAAGTATTTTTTTAGATTTCTGTATTTTTTTTTCAAATAAAGTCAGACTTTTAATATCAAGGTTTTGATGAAATGCTTTATAAACAGAATCTTTTATTAAATCTTCACTAATCCTTTTACCCTGCATCACATCAATGCTGTTACCAGCCAGACAAATTCTTAAACCTGCTTCAAACTTATCTTCTGCATTATCAATAATTATTCTTGCCTCTTTGTCAAAATTAATACAAATTTCGTTATACTTTCTTTTAAGCTCTTTATAAGGATCAGCCTCTGCAACTATTTTTTTTATTATTTTTTGGGTAACATAAAAGAATTCAAAGATATTCTCATAAGATTTAAATTCTGCTGCCTTTAACAGAATTTTTTTTATAGTCCTATCTATTAATTCTTCATCACTGGTAAGATAAATAATTGAGTTAATTGCTGTTCGAATGCTACAGTATATACATTCATAGTGAGTTTTCATACTTTTTTCTCCCTAAAGATTTAAACATTGTAATTAAAATTTTCGTGCTCTTAAATATTTAGACAGTTTAAGCTAAATATTTTTAAAAGACAAAGGTTTTTTATCTCAATTGAATTGCCTTAAAAATTCCTATACTTAGGGTAACGCTAAGCTTTTTAAATTTCTTCTTGACTTATGGGCATATGTTCATTATAATTATTTTGGGTTTATGTTCATAACATAATAAAAGATTATAGTAATAAACAAATAATTGATAGGAGTAAGTTAAATTGATAAGTTTCTATTAATAGTAAAATTTATATATTGGAGAAAATGTGAAAATTGTAATTTACAAAAAACTGAGGAGGTGAAAATATGCCAGGCTTTGATGGAACAGGACCATTAGGACAGGGACCACTCACGGGTGGTGGGAGAGGTTTTTGTGTAGTGCCGGCTGGTTACACAGGTAATGCACCGGCTGGTTATGCTAGGATTCAAGGATATCCTGTAAATCCTGGTTATCCTTATGGTGCCAATTACGGTGGCTATAACACTCTATCATACAATTATCCTTATTATTCCATGAGAGGAGCTTACACGCCTCCTATTGCAGCAGGATTTGGCTATTTTAGGAGAGGACGCGGGATGTTATCTGCAAGAATTGGCCAGGGTAGAGGTATAAGAGGAATGGGTAGAAGATTCTAGTATCATATTTTTAAAAAAATTTTATTTTAAGGAGGAATTTAAAATGCCAAGAGGAGATGGAACTGGACCTGGAGGAATGGGTCCCATGACTGGAAGAGGTGCTGGATATTGCGCTGGTTATTCTGTTCCCGGATATATGAATCCTTATGGAGGAAGATACCCGGGCGGCGGAAGAGCCTTTGGAGGTGGATTTGGTAGAGGACGTGGATATAGAAATTGGTATTATGCCACAGGTCTTCCTGGAGGGGCTAGATACAATGTAGGTATGCCTGCCTGGGGAGGAGTAGGTGGATATCCATATCAGGGTGATCCATATTATGGCGCTCCGCCTGAACCTGATTTAGAACCTGAACAGGAAGTAGAAATATTAAAGAGCCACTCAGAGGCTTTAAAGAAGCAACTGGATGAGATGCAGGCAAGAATGGATGAGTTATCTAAAGAGCAGAAAGCAAAATAAAAAAATAAGGTTATAAAACAAGAAAGGATAGGGATACTTTAAAACGTGTCTCTATTCTTTGTTTAAAAAGCAGATAAAAGGCACTTAAATGAGCAATGTAATAAAGGATGAAGAAATTGCCAGAAATATGTCCGGGGTAAAAAATAAGTTTATGGTTTTTAGTGGAAAGGGCGGCGTAGGGAAAACCACTGTTGCAGTAAACCTGGCTTATCGTATTATGTCTAAAGGTTATAAAGTTGGCCTTCTTGACATAGACATACATGGCCCTAATGTAATAAAGATTATGGGCCTGGAAAAAGAAAAGCTTACCAGTACAGACAATAAGATAGAACCAATTAAAGCTTTCTCAAATATGAAGGTAATTAGCACCGCTTCAATGCTCCAGAGCGAAGACACTCCGGTTATCTGGCGGGGACCTATGAAAATGAAATTAATCAGGCAGTTTTTAAGTGATGTTAACTGGGGTAATATTGATTATATGATCATTGACTCTCCTCCTGGTACAGGTGATGAACCCCTAAGCATAATACAGCTTATGCCCAATCTTAATGGGGGAATTGTGGTTACCACTCCACAAAATATGGCTATATTGGATGCTAAAAAGAGCATAAGGTTTGCACAGCAGTTAAAGTTACCCTTTATAGGGGTTATAGAGAATATGTCTGGATTTATTTGCCCCCATTGTGGGAAGAGAATAGATATTTTTAAAACCGGTGGCGGCCAGAGGATTGCTTCAGAGATGGGTGCTGAATTTCTTGGGAGAATTCCATATGATGAGCAGGTCATGAGTTTAAGTGACGAAGGAAAGTTGTATTTAGAAAATTACAAGAATGGTACACCTGTTAGTGAAGCATTCAGTCATATATCTAATAAAATTATAAGTTTAAGATAGTTATTTTACTTAGAGCTCCAGGTGTGGGAAAGGGGACTCAAGTAAAAGTAATTTCTTACTGATAGTGGGAGTGATGCATTTTTCAGGAAGAGATGACCATTACATGGAAAAAACATTAGATGAGATGAAAAAATATAAAACAAACTACCTTGTGCCTGCCTATTGTAGCGGAATGGTTAATTCACCACTGTTTGCCAAATATTTTGGTGACTGCTTTACATATGGAGGCGCAGAAAGAGTTTTTAGGTTTAGGTAGTGGAGGATTATTTTGTTTTACGGACCTGTATTATCAAGAAGGTTTGGTTATTCTCTGGGGATTGATTTAGTTCCTTTCAAGGTATGTATATATGACTGTATATACTGCCAGCTTGGAAGGACCACAGATAAAACTATAGAGAGAAAAAAGTATGTGGATATTGATTTTAAAGACTTTGAAACCGAACTTATAAAAAGAATAAAAGATTGTTCTTATCTTGACTATATTACTTTTTCGGGCTCAGGCGAGCCAACCTTAAACAGTGATATTAGCAAACTTATTGGCATCATAAAAAAAATTTCTGATATTCCTGTAGCAGTGCTTACTAGCGGGGGGACCCTGGGGTTTGATGGCGCTATAGATGATATAAAGGGAGCAGACCTGATAAAGGTTTCTCTGGATGCGCCTGATAACAGGTTACTGAAAAAAATAAACCGTCCTTGCAGGGAAGTTAATTTTGATAAGAATATATCTGGCCTAAAAAAACTGCTAAATGATTTTAGCGGAGATATATGGCTGGAGATAATGATCCTTGAAGGTATAAATGATGACCTGGACTTAGCATATATGTTTAAAAATATAATAGAAGATCTGGGAGAAGGTATTAAAAAGATTCATTTAAATACAGCAGTTAGACCTTCAGGTGAAAATTATATGAAGTTACCCAACCCGGAAAGATTAAAAGAAATAAAAGGTATTCTGGGCAAGAAAGCTCATGTAATAGGAAAGGTTAGCTATAAAAAATATAATAGAGAACTGGTAAAGATTGAAAAAGAAATAATTGAATTACTTAAAAGAAGACCGGTTGGCATGAAGGATATAGCCTCTTCACTTGGTCTTAACCTGAATGAAGTAATTAAAATTATTGATAAATTGCTAGGTGTGGGTGAAATAAAGTATAGTATCAGTGAAAACATGAAATATTATTTTAAACCAAAGGAGTGAAAAGTATGAAGATTGCTATTTCAACAGATGGAAATGAAGTCTCACCTCATTTTGGGAGATGTCCACAATTTACCATATTAGAAATAAAAGACAATAAATTAGTAGGTAAAGAGATAATTGATAATCCCGGTCATCATCCAGGCTACCTGCCCCAGTACTTAAATAAAATTGGTGTTAGCTACATAGTAGCTGGAGGAATGGGAATGAGAGCAAAGATTCTTTTTAAAGAAGCAGAAATAGAGTCGGTTTTAGGAGTTGAAGGAAAAGTTGATGATGCCATCGATAAAATAATAAATGGAACTTTAAAAGGAGGAGAAAACATTTGCAGTCCTGGATCAGGAAAAGATTATGGAATAGATAAAACAGAATGTGAACATGAAGATTAGTGAAATAAACTAAGGAAAGAAATAATAAAGTAATAAAAAATAAATTAATAAAGGAGAGGAGTGTTATTATGCCAAGAGGAGATGGAACCGGTCCAGCAGGTCAGGGGCCCGGTACTGGAAGAGGTCTCGGCAGAGGTGGAGGACAGGGCAGAATGGGCGGACAGGGTGCCGGCCTGGGCGGTAACTGTGTTTGCCCAAGCTGCGGAACAAAAGTAGCTCATCAGGCAGGCAGCCCCTGTTATAACATTAGTTGTCCAAAATGTGGGACAAAGATGGTACGGGGATAAATGGTAGCTAGACCTATACTGGATAAGATAGTAAATACCATACCTTTATTTGTGTATTATAAGCCACACGGTGTTTCACTTGAAAAATTAGATGAGATAATATTAACTCTGGAAGAAATTGAAGCCTTTAATCTAAAAGACAGGGAAGGCCTGGACCAGATTGATGCTGCCAGGGAGATGGGTATATCAAGATCTACTTTTCAAAGGCTTCTAAAGTCTGCCAGAAAAAAAGTTATTACTGCAATTATTGAAGGTAAGGCGATAAAGTTTGAGGGTGGTAACTACATTCCGGATAAAAATATTATAAAAAAAAAGTGCCTTAAAGGGAATTACCATTACCATATTAAAAGGGAAGACTTAAAGGAAAAAGAGCAGGGATATAAAGTAAGTAAGATAAAGTGTCATGAATGCGGCAAAAGATTAGTTACATTTAAATAGTTTTTTTAATTTTTATTAAGTATTTAACAAAGGGAGACAAAATGAAAGTAGCTATTTCTTCCAGCGGGACCACTCTCCAGTCGAAGGTGGATTCAAGATTTGGAAGATGTCCTTACTATATAATTTATGACACTGAGACTGACAATTTTGAGCATGCTGAAAATAAGAGCAGTCAGGCAATGGGAGGTGCAGGTATTCAAGCAGCGCAAATGATTTCTAATATGAATGTAGAGTCGGTGATCACCGGAAACATTGGACCTAATGCGTTCAGAGTTTTATCTGCAGCATCTATAAAAATTTATTCAGGAGCTGCTGGCAGTATAAAGGATGCCATAGAAAAATTTAAAAAAGGAGAATATAAACAGGTTAGCGGTCCTGATGTGGAATCGCATTTTGGAATGGGCAGAAAGTAATTAAGAGAAGAGAGTGGAAAGTTGATAATATCAGTTGCCAGTGGCAAAGGTGGGACCGGTAAGACAACAGTGGCCGTTAATTTAGCTTTATCCTTGAATAATGTTCAGCTATTGGATTGCGACGTAGAAGAACCTAATTGTCATATTTTTATAAAACCGGTTTTTGAACATAAGAATGCTGTTTTTATTCCCATTCCCTGCATAGACCAAACAAAATGCGATGGATG
>Ga0210003_1001850_pt1 | contig 18272 bp, 22 predicted proteins | sample LantaG_FD_182804 | JGI IMG/M metagenome (GOLD analysis project Ga0210003, IMG submission 182804) | Deep subsurface microbial communities from Baltic Sea to uncover new lineages of life (NeLLi) - Landsort_02402 metaG (SPAdes) (version 2) | ecosystem: Environmental > Aquatic > Marine > Oceanic >...
TTTGCTTACGACCTCCTGATTATTATGATTTTTGTGCGTTTCTAAGGCACACATCAATCATAGCAGGAGGTTTTTTAATTTTCAAAGTCCATTTTCACGCATTACAGGAATGCTTAAAATGTAAAGTTTAATTATTCCAAAATAAACTAGTCTAAACTTTTTGATAGTTTATTATTTCCTCTAATAGGCTCTTTTAAAATATAATATCTTAAGAAGTAGGTAACGTTTAACGTTAGTACAATTTTCACCTGTCCAGTTATTTTATATGTTTTTATTATTAAATACCCACACTAACAATAATTCTTTGGCTTCCCATTAGACAAGCTATCTAAACCGGCTAAAATATTAGTAAGTAGAACACTTTTTCAGGAAATTACCGTTTTTTGGACATGACATTTAGTAATAATTCTATCTTCTTCCATACTGTCCTTAAGGCTATTATTCATATGGTATAATTAAATAAAATCTTATTTAGATACTTCATAATCTGTATCTATGCTAAATTCCACAGTTCTATCCTATAACCATTTTCATCTCCAGATTCACGCCTTTCACATTGCAGCGGGCTGAAAATGATGCCCCTTTTCATAATCTTCCACCCGTATCATTATAGTACGAGTGGAAGATTATGCCTTTTTAAAGACAAGTACTCACAAATACTATCTGTTCCAGCCCGTTTCATTTAATTCTTTGTTGTAATCCTTGTACATTTGTATAGCTTTAGCCATTCTTTCATTCTTTGTTGCCAATTCATCCCAGTATTTTTCTGCACTCTGAACAATTTTCTGGTGTTCTTCAATCGAAAGCTTTGAAGAAATGAAATTCGATCTTAATCTACTTTCATCGCTGTAATATAGTAAATTAGAGTGCGTTGTCATCCAATTGACAGTCAACTCAAAAATCGCCTGAATATCTTCGGGTAAAGAATTCCATGTATCTTCATTGAAAAGAAAATTGCAAGTCCAGTTCCCCAGCGACTCGTCCAGAAGGTAAGGAAATACTTCGTTCCATGAATTATAAGAGTAACAAGGGACTCCACCCCATACAAGTCCATCAATAACTCCAGTCTTTCCTGCAAAATATAATTCATCAGTAGAAATATTGTCTTGAACTGCACCATAGTCAATAAGTGGTTTGATCATAGATTTATACGAGCTTATCTTAAGTCCCTTCAGATCCGAGAGCGATTTTACAGGTTTTCTAGTAATTAGCATAATCGATGGATCATAAAAGATAGGTCCTACATAGTGTACTCCATATTCTTCATAATCTTCCCTTACCAAATCCTCATAGCCACGCTGTTTATAAAAAGTCTCTTGTTCTTGTTGATTAGCAAGCCCACACACGAGACTTGTTTCAATCAATGCTAAGTCTGTAAGCGAAGGATTCATTATAGAAGCGTAGATGCATGCATCAATAGTACCAGCTTTTAATGCAGGCAATAAATTTTCATCAGGAACAAGTTCACAACTGGAGTGAAGCATTATCTTAACCCTTCCCCCTGTGGCTTTTTCCAAATATTTAACCCATGGTATGTGATGAATTGGAGTATCAGCAGCTGGTCCCATGTGCTGAAATCGAATAATAAAAGTTGGTTCTGCTCCGTAAGTAACCATCGCCAACCCTAACAATAAAACTATAACAATTGTACTTCTTATTAAAATCTTTATTTTGTTCATTTAAATAAACCTCCTTAAATTTTTTAACATCGAATCTGTTATATACTTACATATACTTGAGCTAAATTCTTTTTAATCTGTTTTTCACCCCCCCCTTTTTTTTTCATATCTCATGTGATCTATCAGAAAATACCGCAATCTACAAGAAGCAAAAAAATAACAACTTGAGCAATATTCTTAGAAAAGGAAGCTCTATAAAATCTACCAATCATTGCAAATGTACCCATCTTTATTAAATCTCATAGTCCTGGGTGTTCCTATTGATATTGTATCTGGTAATTTTTCTATATCATTCCGAAGAGCTTCAGATATATAAAATTCATCAAGAATCATGGTGTTTTTAATTCTCATTACACGCGCTTTTTCAGCGGAAATCATCCAACAAGAATTTAATCCAGCTGCGATTGCATCTCTATCAGTCGCTAAGGCCATTGGAATTTTAGCGGTTTCAGTCGAGCCAGATACTAGTTCATTAGTATAGAAAACTTGAAAATCTATTTTGTCTATAAGATGTTTTGTAGTAAAATCTGCAACACCCAAGCCGGATACATTACCATTGGATAGTGCTGTTACATCAAGTACTACTACTCGAAAAATTTTCGGCTTATTAGGTTCTTTATCTCCATTAATAAAAACACGTCCTATTACATTGGGGTCCATTCCCGCTCCACTTATCTCTTTGCCCATTTCATCAACAATAAGCAAATCTGTATCCACAGGTACTTTTGGAAGTAATGAGTTAGCGAATTCAAGAAGTTTCGTTTCTTCGGTTATAAAGTCACTAGCCAAAACCACTTTTATTTTAGCGATTTGATGGTTACTGTTTTCTATAATGGCAACTCCAAAAAGTATTGGTGTTTTATTAATGATTATTTGTGCTGTTTCAGGAATAGTTTTTGCAAGATTAGACGGACCTACACGATGAATATTTATTGCTCCCATCTCTTTGCCCAAACCAATCGCTAGCATCTTACAAAGACCACTTTCAATTGGCCCTGTAAAATCCGTATGTTTTTTTACCCTATTAATAGGAATAATCCCATCAGACTCAAAGGCTATTTTGTCAAAATAAACCGGCATTCCCTTGGAAGTATTACCAATTTTAACTACTTCCATAGAAGCTTTTATTGGAACACTCATATTTTCCTCAGTAATGCCATAATGCTTTAAAATTTCCCTCTGACCTTCAGCAGTTGCTCCACCGTGACTACCCATAGCCGGAACAATAAAGGGATTCAATCCTTTTTCTTTTAATTCGGAAATAACAATACCAACAATCTTCGGTAAATTACCTATCCCTCTGCTACCAACTGCGACAGCTATTTTTCCTCCTGCTTTTATAGATATTTTACTTAAGCCATCTTTAATTTCATCTCTAATGGTTTTCTCAATATTATCAAGAACAGGAGTATTAAGTTTTCGAGTAACACGTAACATTTTCGGAAAATTTATTTTTTCGGGAAAAAATATAGACGGTATCATACTCATAGCTAAAATCCTCTATTTGCAAAAATTTATGATTATTTTAACTTAATTATTAATTGCTTATTCTTTTATTTTAACTTCTTCTTAAAGAAATTTATCCTTATACTATGTAAATCTAAAAAGTTCTGTGTAAGTACAAATATTTCCTTAGTTAATTAAAAAAAATCACCAGGTTTATAAATAAGAACAGGTTTATTTTTACTATTTACTTTTATTACTGTTCCAATAAATAACACATGGTCACCTACTTCAAATTGATGGGATAGTGTGCAATCAAGATAAGCAGTACAATTACTGAGAATCGGGGCTCCGGTAGCTTGATATGTAAGTTCTTCATCTATAAGTTTATCCTGATCTCTCCCGGAGCTAAAACCGCATTTTCGGGCTAATTCTATTTGATTAGGGGAAAGGATGTTAACAGAGAATGATTTAGCCTGAGATATTAGTTCACTGGTATAATGAGTTTTGCCTATAGCAACAGAAATCATGGGTGGCTGACTGGATACCTGATTTACCCAAGCAGCAGTCATTCCATTTATTTTTGATCCATATTTTACTCCAATGATATAGACTCCATGCGTTAATAAATCAAGAACTTTTTCAATTTGAGACTGACTCATTGAAACCCTCCTTTATTGTATTTTCATCTGATATTCTTGAATATTTTCATTATTACAATTATAATAAACCCGCATAGATTAATTTTTTACGAATTTCTTCAGATTCTTCCTGCTCAACCGGTAAAGTCGATAAACGAGGTGGTCCACTTGGCCTACCCAGTAAACGAACAGCTTCTTTTACCGGAGCTGGGAAGTTCACTGAATTCCCGATTGCCTGAGCCATAGGTAATAATTTATAATACTTTTCCCGGGCAGAAATGAAGTCATTGTTTTTTACAGCATTAAAAATTTCAATGATCATCTTGGGAGCAATATTTCCAAAAGCTAAAATAAGAGCAGGAGTCCCCATCGATAATGTCTGCAAGATTAAGTCATCGCATCCGCTTATTGGTGTAATATCTCCGCTAAAACGACGAATGGCTTCACCGAAATAGCCTAAATTCCCACTGGATTCTTTTAAGCCTACTATATTGTCTAACTTTACAAGTCTCCCCATTGTTTCCAAATCAATTTCTACACTAGTATGTTGGGGTAAATTATACATAATGACCGGTATCCCGACTTCTGCAACTGCTTTGTAATGCAAGTAGAGTCCCTCTTGATTCGGAATTGCGTTAAAAGGAGTAATGACCAAAACAGCATCAGCCCCCGCATCCATTGCATCCCTTGTGTATTGTAGGGTCACATTTGTAGTAGGAGCACCTGTTCCTGCAATAACTTTTACTTTTCCCTTTGCAATCTCAACCACTTTTTTTATAACTGCAATTCTCTCTTCACGACTTAAATTAACAGCTTCTCCGGTAGAACCATTTGCTACAATACCCGTACATCCGGCCTCTATATAAAATTCAATATTTTCCTTTAACCCTTCTAGATCTAATTCGCCATCTTGGTTCATGGGGGTTATAATGGCAGGCATTAACCCTTTAAATTTCATCTTCTTCATACTTTTATCCTCCTATTTTTTGATTATTTGTTTTTTGAAACTATTATCTCAATTCCAGAATCTATATATTTTTTCTTTATCCCAGCATCTAATCCTTCGCTGGTAATTATTGTATCAATATCAGATAACTCACAAATTTTTATTGAGGCCAGTCGATCAAATTTAGTATGGTCCGCAAGAACAATTTTTCTCTTCGCTCTTTTAATCATCTGTTTTTTCATTTCTACTTCTTCGAAAGTATAATCAGTTAAACCGTGATCGATAGAAATCCCACCTACACCAATAAAGCAAATTTCAATGTTAAAGTCCTTCAAAAATTCCAATGGGTAATTACCAATAATTGACATTTCACGACAATTAACTTTCCCACCGAGCAGGAAAAGCTTAGAAAACATTTTTTTTCCTAATTTTTCGGCAATGGGTAACCAATTAGTAATCACGGAAATATTTTTATCAGTAGGTAAATTTTCCGCCAATTCTAATAAAGTAGTTCCTACGTCAATGAAAATTAGAGAATTCTCCGGAATTAATGATGCTGCTATTTTCCCAATAGCCTTTTTTTGTTCTATCATTTTTAAAGAACGAATCATATAAGGAGGTTCATAATCTTTGCTACTTTGAATAATAGCTCCCCCATGAGTTTTTATTATCTTTTTTTCCTTTGCCAAATAATCTAAATCTCTTCGAATAGTAATTTTTGAAATATTTAAAATTGAACTAAGCTCACTAATTGAAAGTATATTTTTTCCTTTGAGCAACTCACAAATATCATCTCTTCTTTTGTTAATTAATCTGTTTATTGCCAAAATAATTTTCCCTCCTTTTTTCTTAATCCATATAAGATAAAACTCTGATAATTTGCTCTTTAAAAGAGCCGCTCTTTACAAATTTTTTATCAAAAAATGCACTACCGATCGTAAAACCCCAGGGATCAAATTGTTTAACTTTATCCAATCTATCAAAACTTCCAATACTTCCTGCTAAGACAACGGGAATATTTATTGCTTCAATAAATTGTTGCGCTAATTTTTCAGCATCTTCTACATATCTATAGGCTAACAGATCAAAACCATCCACGCCCTTTTCTTCCATTAATTTGGCTTCATCAATAATTTCTTGAATGGAGCCTTCCAGTACGCTGGGACTGCCGCTTACTTTTCCGCAAAAGGGAAAATATTTTATCGGTTTATCCTTTAATAAGTTGTGAACCGATTCAAAATAGAGACTTCCCGTAAAATAATCAAATTGACACTCAAGGGCAAGTTTGGCTGCATCAAAACATGATTTCTCATTATAGGTAACTACTTCTAAAAAAGTAGTTTTTTTCGCTTCCTTCATATTCATAACTAATTTTTTCATTTTTTCAACTGGTAAACCGACATTTTTAAATCCCCAACATTCTACAGGCAGATCCTTACATTGATTGAATACTTCTATAGCATTGGAAACAGTTTTGTCATTATAGGTCAACATAAAAATCATTTTTTGTTTCATTTTTGTCTCCTTAATTTTATTTTGATACTTTTTGACAATAATTATTATTATAATTATTGTTATGTTATTTATTTTGATATCAATTTATCACATAATATATTTTATTGCAATATTATTTACATATTTATTTAATATATTTTTAATAAATATCATTATTATGTTTATAATGTTACATTATATTTAAAATCCATCTTTTTCTAAAACATCTTTCTATTTTTTTAAAATGCCTTTTAGATTAAGAATTGAACAGAAAATGAGTAGAATAAATAGAGTTATTTTTGGTTAATGAGTTTAAAGTTTAATGAAGGGAAGCGATTTTATAAATAGTAATTAATCTTCACAAACTAAGGAATGTAAAAGATTTTTTCTTCCATATAAAACAAAAATGCAAGATGTGTACTAACGGAAAGCGTAGAGCGCATAGTTTATGAGTATATTAATTACAATTTAAAAAGTTATGCCAAATGTTGAGACTTGCTTCCCATGATGAAATTAAATGCTTTGAAAAACCAAAATTAATATTCATTTTATCAACTACAAAATACACGCATTAATATTTGGAACGGTTTTTTAAGATTCGTTAAAAAGACACTACCCTGACTTTTAATCTAGTAATCTCTTGACAAAAAGGGGCTGTTTCTCCAAGCTTTAATAAACCTAATCCGAAATATCTTTTATTAGGATCTTGTTCTAAAAACCCCGTATCATCTAAAAAACCAAAATATTTTTTCATTATTTTTTTCCTTCTCCTTATGATATAGTGTGATAGAGGGTGTGATAGAGGGCAGTTCTTTGTCATGCTTCGATCCTTCCGGACTTAATCCATTCTTTTATTATTTCTCTTCTCTTTTCTTCCAGGACAACCTCAAGCATTTTTGATGTTTTCCCTTTAATTCTTTCCTTTATGGAACCGTGGTCCTATAACCACAATAATTCCAAGGGTGAACTTCATAACTTTTTACAATATACCCTTCGCCCTCCGGCCACTTAGTAAAATTATACACACAGTCTTCAATGGTATCTAGCATATTAAAATAACCTGTTGGATAAATATTTCTACCGCTAATATAACCATATTTAGCTAATGTGTACCCGGAGTACTGGTCTGTGTTTTTATGTTCAAAAACAGTTATAACGTGGCCCGATAATTCGTTAAAAAATTCTATATATACAGAATATACATTGTAATCATGGCAATGTAGAACATAACAACTAAAAATACTATAGTCGGCACAGTCTCCTTCTTTTTTAAGAAAAAATTCATAAGGAGTATATCTCCCAATGTGGGTTACATATTGGGTGCTATCCTTTAAATAACTCATTAATTTAGAGGGAGTATCTAATTCGTTTAATAAAGAAATAAACTGGGAATCATATTCTTCCATCCCGCCGTTATCTGGAATAATTGTTGGTGTTATTATCCAACTGCAACCTACAAAAAATAAACAAAAAAACAGTACCGTTCCTAGAATAAATAGTTTTTTCATAATTACCTTTATCGTATTAAAATAAAATAGGGCTATATCCTATTTTTTCTATGGTTTAATTTTCCCTTTTACAAGACCTTCCCTTAGAACGTCTATCTATTATAGTAATACCTAAAGTTTCAATCGTCTGGTAAAGAAATTCCTCAGACCCCATAGGGGTTTTCCGCTAAAAGTTACCAAATTACTGAGCATTAACATGTGTCCCTATTTTATTATTATAAAATTGTCTAAATCAGCTTTTTTAAAGCGATACTCAATCGTTCCTTTTCTGCTTTTTACTCTTTCAGGTTTTAACCTTCCCAGCTTGGTATACCTGCTTACTGTCCTTTTGCTTTTATTTAATAAATTGCAAGCTTCTAAAAAATTAATATCGCTTTCTGTAACCTCTTTATTTTCATAATTTAACTCCTATAATTTTTAAATGCTACATTATAATTCCGGCTCTGGATTTACCTGTACTTTAATATCGCCTTGATACACAAACGAACCAAACAATTTTTTGGGTTCTGGTTTCGCCATGTGTATATCATTATTCATTGAGTAATAAGAATCTAATGTTCCGCGTGGTGTCATTACATAGTGCAAGACATGATGTGGACTACCCGATAATCCTTTTGGAAGTAGGTATTTTGGGGCATAAGTTACAAGTAGGTCTTCATTAACTACAAAATCCACCAGCTTGGGTTCATCAAATACACTTGCCGCAAGAAGAAAATCGTCTCGATGAATAATCGGTATTCTCACTTTTTGATTCAGGATCGGTGATTTTGCAAGTAGATACCCATATGGCCTAAATGAGCTTTTTGCTTTAACTCGGTTATTTTGGTCAATTGTGGTGTCACTTCTATCAAATTCTAATACTCGAAACACATGATTTACAATATCTAACCAAGAAATTTCTCGGCCAACCTCCGGAATAATGTCTTGTATGTTAAGACCCGTAGATTCTTCGAATTTCTTCCGATTCTGTTCTTGTATTGAAGTAAGTCGTTGTAATACTGCTTCCTGATCGCCTTTTTGTGAATCTTTTTGAACTAAAGAAACTTCTTCAGGAGTTAGTCCATATTTATTTCCAAAATCTTTGATATTTTTTTTAGCAAGTCCTTCCTGCTTTGCCATTCCCCATAAGAGTGATATTACCCAAAATAATGTAATTAAATTAAATACTTTAGCTATGTTCAATAGAAGAATAATCGGGTTTCCGTATGAAGGTGAGGTAATAACTTGAACTACCAATAATATAAAAAGACTAATCTCTGATAATGCAAATGTTATTGATAAACCCTTTGCTTTTATTTTCCAAAGGCGAACTATTGCCATAATGGTAAATACTATGGTTGCTATTCCTGATATCGCGATAAAAACATCTGTAATTAGCACAATAAATTTTCCTTCCAAAGCAGAGGATAAGACTCCTAAAATATATGTTACTATTCCAAAAATTGCGAGTGTTTTATTTTTCATTATCTTTAACCACCTTTATATTATTATTTTTCTTGTTTCTTCAACCAGTTCATCATATCCTTTTTATAATTTGCGATTAAAATAAGCGTAGCCTTTCTCATCTCAGGATTAGACGATAATTTAGCTAAACTTTGTAAGGCTTCTTCGTCTTTTCCATAAACTAAAAGAGAAGCCATAGTGTCTTGAATAGTATCAAACATTTTTTTGTCGCCCTCGTCCCAATAACATTTTGCTACAATATTTAGTGCTTCTTCTAAAACTTCTTTAGGATATGGTAAATAAGATTCTGGAATACTGCCGAAAAAAATTGAATCTAATATAAAATGACACGGCCAATACCATTGTTTCCAAATATTATAAATTTTATTAGCCTCAGGATATTCCATAATTTTTTTCTCCTTTCTTACTTAATAGCTAAAGTCCTCTACAATAGCCAAAATATCTAAAATGTTGCCCTTTTTTAAACTACCTTTTTACTTTATATCCCCTAAGTTATTAATTGTTTTTAAAAACGCCTAAATACAAACTTCTTTTTTTATATGGTTAATTTCTTCTTTTATGGACTACATCTCTTACAAGGTCTTCTGCCAGAAGCAATTGCTTCTTCACGAGTTTTAAATAAAATAAGATTACTAGATTTTATTGAGCTTACATAAGAACAGCTAATATAATGAAATACATCTGAATTTTTGGAAGCAGCATATTTATATTCTTGGGATTCAGAAGTTTTAGTTTCACTTTTTACTATGGGCGGTGCTCTGATACTTTCTTTCTCGGTAGATACCTGATAATCGGTACCCTTGGTTTCTACTAAAATAGTTCCATTTAAATCTGTCCTGTAGATATTTATTCCTAAGTTTTGGAGAAGAGCTAAGGTTTCCTGATGGGGATGACCATACTGATTACCCTTCCCACAAAAAATATGGAATATACATTAAAATAATCTAAATATTTCGTTTTTGGCGATTTTTAAGATTTTACAAAATATTTAAGAGATTTACAAAATATTCTTTTTTAGTTCTTTATATGTAACAATGGAGGCAAATAAAGTAAGAATTTCACCTATTAGTTCTTTAAAAAAAATCAAATCGTATATCATTTCTGTTCCTAAAAGGCTGAGAAAGGGTTGCGCAATAAAAAAAACAAGAAATAATGAGCGAAGCACTATAAAAGCTATAACCCATTTGAGTTTGCTCTTTGGAACCGTATAAAATATTAATATAAGGAATAATGCTTGGACTATTACTGGATGTAAAATATCAAGAACAAATCCATAAGCGCCTACATAACGTCCAGCGGAATTCATAAAAAACCATAGAATAATAGAAAAAATAAAACTAATCGGTAAAAATAGAATCCAGCGTAACCACTCAGGTAATTTATTATACCCTTGAGTTAGTGAATTATTATCTAGCATTTCTTTAGGTTTAAGAAAGTTAGTATTAGGTTTTTCTTTTTTAATTGTAATGTAAGGATTTTCTGTAGCATCAAGAATTTTAATTTCAATTAATGACGTATTACATTCACTGCAAAATTTATTACCCTCTTCATTTTCAAAATCACATAGAGGACATTTTGTTTTCATAATTTATCTCCCCAAACAATTTATGATTAATTTTAGAAGTTATATTTATAATATTCTTATCGCAAATATAAATAGTATTGCGGAAATAATATCTAAAGGTATCCAAATACTTCGAGATAAATAAATGGGAGCTAAGGGGTTAAAAAGGATTGCAATAACTATAAAAACAACTTTTACCCAATCGATGTTTTTCTCAAATGCCTGAAGTACTACTAAAATTGATGATATACAAGCAATCCATCTTAACATAGTATAATAACCATAAGGCCATTCTGCTATTGCTCCAAATAACATAAAAATGCTTAAAATGGTAAAATATTTTACAAAATAATTTTTATTTCTTCGATTATTTATATTGTGGCTCCCTTATATTCTATATTAATCTAGTATGAATTTAATACCTTAGTCATTGGGATATATAAAACGTACATAAAAATTAAAATTCCTGCTAAAACTTATAACACTACTCTCTGCTCACTAGCATATAATTTTCATCCTATATATATTTTTTGTGATATATTTTTAGAAACTATTTTGGTTTCTCAATTTAGCTGCCACTTCCTGTAGTAAAGAAAGCTCACTAGAAAATTGATATTGCCCTCTATTAATAGCATCAGCTAGAAAATAGAACGGATCTAACCTAACTGATAATGATGAAGTTATGAAAAAATTTATTGCAATAAAACTAGCCGGAACCCATATATGATTCCACAAAAGCCAGGGCACCCATAGCAATGTAGACCATCTAAATCCATTAAGAATTACTGATATGTCCTTAGCTCCGAATGGGTATCGAAAAGAAATATGATATTTTTTAATGATTTTAATTTCATCAGGAGCCCAGAGTAATGGGGAGGGATTTGGTTTACAGAAAATATCAACAAAGAACAGATATCCCTCAAATAAGATTATAATTCCGATAAAGACATAAACTGCCATTGTTGGTTGAAAAATTGACCAAATAAAAAGTCCTAATGGAACACTCCAATATATCAACTTCATGATTTATTTCTCCTTCCTCATTATGTGACAGGGACGGTTCTTTGTCACGCTTCAATCCTTCCGGAATCAATCCACTCTTTTATTATTTCTCTCCTCTTTTCTTTTTAGAAAATAGGGACCCTATTTATTCAATTTTCATAATTTAATTCCCTTTAATTCTCCTTTCTAAAACGGAAACTTCCAAACTTTTCTAATTATCTTTCTACCTATAATTTTATTTTTTACTCTCCGGGCAATCTTCTTGGGATCACCACTAGATAATTTTTCGATATCATTGGCCTTTCTGGCCAGATTGTAGAGAAATGAAACTATTTTGCTCATCTATCTAATCTCCTTTTAAATTTATTGGCATTCTAATTTTCTATTCGGATATAGAGAATCATTTTGTATCTTTCAGTTATTCTTTTTTATGGATTACATTTCTTGCAAGGTCTTCTACCAGAAGCGATTGCTTCTTCACGGGTTTTAAATAGAATAAGATTTTCAGGCTTTATCCTTGCTACGTAAAAACAGCTAATATAATGAAATACATCTGAATTTTTGGAAGCAGCATATTTATATTCTTGGGATTCAGAAGTTTTAGTTTCGCTTTTTACTATTGGTGGTGCTCTTATACTTTCTTTTTCTGTAGATACCTGATAATTTGTACCATTTGTTTCTACTAAAATAGTTCCATTTAAATCTGTCCTGTAGATATTTATTCCTAAGTTTTGGAGAAGAGCTAAGGTTTCCTGATGGGGATGACCATACTGATTACCCTTCCCACAAAAAATGATGCTGGTTTCTGGATTTACTGCTTGAATAAAGAGAGGTGAAGAACCACTGGACGATCCGTGATGGGCTACCTTTAAAATATCTACCTTTAGATTATTTCTGGATTGCTTTAAAAGTTGACCTTCTCTCTCTTTTTCAATATCTCCGGTAAACAAACAAGAGAAGTCTTTAAAATCTAATCTAACTACCAGAGAATTATTATTAAGCTCAGATACCTTAAGGGGAGGATTAGCCGGAGGTAGAACAGTAAAAGTTAAGGGTCCTAAATTAATCTTCCTGGAAGTTCCTTGATAGTAGTTGATATTATACTTCCCAATAGCGGTAATCATCTTCTGGTAGGTAGTAGTAGTGTGGGGTATACCTGAATCGAGAAAAGCTCTTGGTTTATATTTAGCAATGATCTTATCCATACCAGTAATATGATCAGCATGAGCGTGGGAAGCTATCAGTAGATCGATATGGGAAATACTGAGGTTCTCTAAATAGTTTAAAATTAAACTCTCATTGGGTCCTGAATCAATTAAGACCACTTCACCTGATGAGGAAATAATGAGTGAGGAATCTCCCTGCCCTACATCCAGAAAATAGATCTTTAGGTTTTCCTGGGCATATAATGTTCCGGTAAAACCTAAGATGAAAACTAAAGTCAAAATAATAATTAATTTTTTCAAAGTTGGATATCGCCGCCTTTGTCTTTTTTCTTTAAATTATCCAGCTGTTCTTGAATATTTTTTCTTCTGGTTTCAGTTTCTTTTTCATCAAGGTCAATATTGAATCTAAGGACAGTACCTTCTTTCACACCTTTGGGTAATAAAGAACGAGGGAAATTAAAAATGAGGGAATTTTGATTTTGGGATTCTAAGATAGCATATTTACCTTCAAAACGATCTATTATTAACTGAATTAGCATTATATTAATCTCTTCCTTTTCCTAAATAGATATTTATACGCAAAAGTATTTTCCAACACCCCCATTTTATAAAATATATTTCCTTTAATTTATCAATGTTTATTTAACTGCATTAATTATAATTTGTGAATAATCTGCTGGGTTAATGTCACGTGACTGAAAAATCTCTAATAAATTTCTATCAATTAAAAAATTGCAATATTCATTATAACTGTATTCCTTTTTTATGTTTTCCTTTAAATAATTATTTTCAATTTCCAAATTGGTGTTTTTCATTACATCTTCAATTAATGTACTAACTTCTCTACAGATAGCTCTATCAGGTACCTTTACGGAATAATCGACTTTGATTATATACAAAGAATTAATATATCGAGCTTTTCCTGAAAATAGTATTATCTTGCTGAAAGATTCACCCACTTCAACGCACTTAAAAACATCTCCTTCACTTGCAATACCAACAATTGCAAGACTATTATCTGGTTCCTCATAAATATTTACATTTTCTTTAATTACTTTTATATATTCTGCTGATAGTATTTGTTTTTCTATCACATATTCATTAGTAGGTATTTGTGGAATTGGAACAGGAACCACATTGGGTTTATTTGAATAATTAGGGTAATCTTTTAAATATGTTTCTGGATTTCCAGGCGCAACTTTTCCAGTATACGGATTAACATTACCAGGATAACTAAAATTGTTCGTGGGATCACTATCTGGACTACTTCTCCAATATCCTTGTACATGGGTTCCATTTTTACGGGTATATCCATTAACCCAAACATCTGCATAAACAGCCGATACAAATAATGAGAGGATAGTTAAAACAAGAATTGTCAAAATAATAATTCTTTTACATTTCATAATATCCCTCCTTAATATAATATTTTTTTATGGAAAACAAGTATTAGTTATCATTTAATTTAAATTAATTAAATATCTAAACTTATGTCTATACCTATAATAAAATACAATTTCCAGCTATTACTAATTTCTGTAAATAATAAATAGGTGGTATAACTGTCATCAGTTTCATAATAACCACAAGCAGTCATTATAAGACTTACATAACAATAAACCTGGCTGTAATTCCCATCAATATTTATTCAGGAAAAAGTTACATTTACCAACTTTGTTATATTGTAAGACCCCATTAGAATGCACTAAAATTATGCGACTAACTACCAAGATCATCGGCGGCAATGGAGTGTAGTGCCTTTTTTTAGGGTTTTTAGTTCTTTAACAAAACTACCTACTCAGCAACCACAACACAAAAATAATAACCAAAATCCACCAAATCCAGCTATAATCACTTTTTTCTCCTGGCCTCATCGGAGCCGTTTCTGAAATACCATTGACATGTTCATTAAAAACAATCTGTACTTCATGTTTCCCAACCTTTAGAACTTGTGTAACGTGGGTAGTTAAAATTCCTTTTTCGCTGTTTAGATGGTTCATTAGTACTGGCAATTGAATTTGAAGCGCTTTTGATAATAGGTCCTTCTCTTGCTGCCGAAAATAGTTCAAAAGATGCTGCTTTATCCCAACCTCTCCTTGAGACAGCCAACGAAATCGGGCTTCCATAGAATTTGGGATATCGTATTTTATAACTACTTCTTCTAAATGCTCCTTTACCCTCCTCATTACATCCTCTAAATCCGCACCAAGCCCGATGTAGAAAATCTTTGTTGATGAAGGGCCTACATGCTTCCATAAACCATCTATTAGTTGAAATTTTGTTTCTATTGGCATAGTGGGAGGTAATAAGTTAAAAAGTCTTTCTGCGACCATCCCACTCATATGAACATACCCGTTTTGCCATTTTGGAAGAGTTTCTTCTGCATATACTCTTGCTGAATTACCATACTGTTTTTCATATTTATCTAGAATTGCTTTTAGATGAATAGCCGAAAGTGAAAAGAAATACTTTTTAACATCTTCGTCTGTACCACCCAATTCCAGAGTTAGAATTTCAGCTTCTCGAATATGTTCTAATGCTCTTTCATGGCCAATTGATCTGTTTCTGTAGGAGTAATACCGGTTATTTCTATAGCGAGCCATCACCTACTCCTCTTTAATAATCCTGTGAGTTTTGATAAAAAACCAGATTTCATTGGGTAATCAAGAGCAATAAATATTCTTGTATCTGAGAAGGTGAATTCTTTTTGAATATGAATTGTAGTTCCAGCATTAGATAATTTTTTAGCCTTCATTTCAAAATCCTCTATACATGCTATTAATTGAGGATAAATACTTGTGAAATCTGGATAATTTCTAGTCTGTTGCGAAATTTGACTATCCAAATAACTAATAGCAGATGAACTATCCGAATAATCTGAAATCTGTATTGTAATTGTCTTCATTTCAGCGATTCATCAGTGCAACAATAATAATTAGTGCCAAAATGCCCGCAAAAATATAGTATGGTGCCCAGTTCTTTACCCCAGTTTGGCTTTTAGATAATTTCCCGCTTTGAGCTTGTTCTGTGTTGCCCATCATAACTTCGGTTCGGCCAGCTTTGGTTGTTAGAGTCTGCGTAATAGTTACTGCGTTACCACTCTCAGATACCTGTATAGTAGTATCCGCTAAATCATCTATCGTCTTTTTCAGATAACCGGCATCTACGTGTAACTCTTGTGCCCTTTTACTTATGTCAATCATTCCCTTTGCGTAATCGAGTAATAGCGCTTTGCGTTCATTCTCAGGAAGCCAAGAAAGATCAATTGATGTGCTTGGCCCAAGATTTATTACTGCTGGTACGCTACCGTTAAGTTTTATAATACTTTTTTCCCCTTCATTTTCGCTCATAACCTACCCCCTTATAAGATTTATAATATTCAGTTGACTCACTGTTTCTCTTTTTAGTTTTTTGCTTGTTGCCCTTTTAAATATTGCAAAAATTCTTCGATAGTATCATCAACGGTTTTATTATTAGTTAGAATTATAGGTTTTTCTTTTACGTCATTATTTATAACTTTAAAAACGTCATCGATTAAATCTTCATCAATATCTAGTATATTAATCCTCTTTTCATCTTCCAAACTTACTTTTAAATTACCAGATCGATTATCCCAAGACTGAACATTACAATCATCATCGAAATAAACAGTAGAATTTCGGTATCTGTAAGCCTTAAAAGATATTTGGACAGATTCAGGAAGCCCCATGACCTTAATAACATCTTCTATGGATGAACCAATGGTAATTGGAGAAGCATTAAGAACTTTTCCAACATTACTAATGTTTACAGCAATCGCAACATTATCGACTGAGGAGAATCCAATTTTTTTCATAGAACCTATTGAATATTTACCATAATTCTTCAAGTATGTTTCTGGCTTTCCGGTTGCAATTCTTCCAGTATATGGATTAATATTACCGGGAAACCCAAAATTATTATAAGGGTTGCCATCAGGGGCGCTTCTCCAATATCCTTGAACATAAGTTCCATTTTTGCGAGTATATCCATTAACCCAATCATCTGCAGAAACGTCAGAATTATTAGAACCATAATAATTTTTTAAATATGTTTCTGGATTTCCAGGGGTAACTTTTCCAGTATTAGGATTAAAATTACCAGGATAGCCAATATTGTTCGTGAGATCACTATCTGGACTGCTTCTCCAATATCCTTGTACATAAGTTCCACTTTTACGGGTATATCCATTAACCCAATCATATGCAGAAGCAAATGATAAAAATAACGAAAAGATAATAAAAATAAGAATTGCCGAAATAATAATTCGTTTATTTCTCATAATGTTCCTCCTAATATAATTTTTTTAATTTCTACTATCAAAAAAATTATATTCTTCTTGTAAAATTAAATAAGTTTTCTGTATAGGCTACAAAATTATTTCTTTTAAGACTCTTATATTAATTATTCTACATAATTTTTAAAAATCCTTCTTTTTTAAAATTTCACTTTGGCTTGTTTATCGTAATTTAATGTATAGATTTATGAGCCTAAGAAAGATATTTTTATATCCTGATATAATTTAAAACTTATTTTTTATTTATAATCCACTCTTTTATTATTTCTCTTCTCTTTTCTTCCAGGACAACCTCGAGCATTTTTGATGTTTTTCCTTTAATTTTTTCCTTATTTAATTGCACCTTCCAAAAATCTAGTAGCCTATTTTCTGTTTCTATTCTTATTTCTTCCTGCTGTAAAGGATCAAGCGAATTATAAATTTGTTCTATCTTTTTAATCTCTTCCTGCCTCTTTTTATTTTCCTCTTCTTTTTGTTTGATTTTAATAGATTTTATTTTCCCCTCTTCCTCTCTACCTTGCTTCTCTTTTATTTCTCTTAAATATTCCTCCGGGAATTGCCAATTCTCTCTTATTGCCTTCACTATATAAGCCGCTTTATCGCTAGCATTAGAATAATTAATTGCCTCAATCCATTTTTTTATCAATTCTTGATCATTGTTTTTTATCAGTTTTTCGGCGGTTACTTTTGAAACATTTAATTCTAATAACTTATTAACTAAGTCAACCTGCTCTTTAGAAAATTCTTTTACTTCCTCTTTTGGCCCTGGTAGATACTCTTCTGTCCGGCCATCAATACTTTTTATCTTTGCCCTTTTCATTTCTTCTTTAGCTCTTTCTCCTGGCCAATAATATATAAGCCAGTCTTTGTTTCCGTTTTCACTCCAGTCAAATTTTGAAATAAAACCGGTATCTTTAAGTTCGTTATTACCCGGGTCTAATTGTTGTTTAGCTGAAGAAATATACCTATAGGGAATTACCGGAAGAAGCTGGCATAAGGTAGAATATTTAAAACGAATAAAATCTTCTTTTTTATTCCGGACACCATAAA
>Ga0210003_1001851_pt1 | contig 18266 bp, 14 predicted proteins | sample LantaG_FD_182804 | JGI IMG/M metagenome (GOLD analysis project Ga0210003, IMG submission 182804) | Deep subsurface microbial communities from Baltic Sea to uncover new lineages of life (NeLLi) - Landsort_02402 metaG (SPAdes) (version 2) | ecosystem: Environmental > Aquatic > Marine > Oceanic >...
GATAATCAGGGTATTTTCACGCAGGCCGGATTCGTCGAGGTGCCGGACGACTTTGCCGATCAGCTCGTCCATCGTGGAGACGAACGCCGCATATATTCGCCGGGGGTCTTCGAGATGCTCGTATTTCTTTCGCCACTTTTCTATCCCCTGTAAGGGGTAGTGCGGCATATTTATCGCCCAGTATAGAAAGAACGGTTCTTCCTTGTGCCCGTCAATGAATTTCTTACATTCGTCGACCATGAGATCACCGAAGAACTCGCCTTCGTGCCAGACTTCTTTGCCGTTACGCCAGAGGTCGTGCCGGTTAGGGCCTTGCCAGTAGAAAAAGTGCGAGTAGTTGTCGATGCACCCGCCCATGTGTCCGAATGAATAATCGTAGCCCTGTCCGTTCGGCATGGTCTCGGGTGTATAGCCCAGGTGCCATTTGCCGACGTGGCCTGTTGTGTAGCCTGCCGATTTCATCATCTCGGCGATGGTGACCTGCTCGGTGGGCATGCCGGGACGGCCTTTATCCGATGGGGCATTACTCGTAAGTCCGGCGCATAGGGGATACCGGCCGGTCATCAGCGCAGCTCGGGAGGGCGAGCAGACCGGCGCGCCGACGTAGAACTGAGTGAACCGTGTTCCTTCGGCGGCCAGGCGGTCGAGGTTCTCTGTGTACAGGTCTTTGGCGCCGTAGCAGTTGACGTCTATCGAGCCCTGGTCGTCGGTAAAGATCAGCACTACGTTGGGTTTGCGGGCGGCCTTTTGCCTGCCGAACACCGCTTTTGGCATCATCAGCGAGCCGGCGGTAAGGCCCAGCACTTTTAGAAAATCTCTCCTGGTTTGTTTTTTCATATCCCTTTGCCTTTTGTCTCAATAGTCCTTAAAACTTCTCATCCATTGCGGCCAGTCGGTCGTACGGACGCCGCCGGCTTTCGTCCAAACGTTGGTCGTATTGTAGTTGCGGTGCCACTTCAAAGTCCACAGCTCTTTGAGGCCTAATCTTCTGACGGAAAAATCCAGAAAGACGCCATTCATAGCCGCCTCGTGTCGATTGAGACTGAAACGTCTCATGTTATTGTCTCTCCAGTCTCCCGTGCCGCTGTCAGTGTGACCATCGTATTCCGGCGGGTAATCGATATCGAGCGGGCCGGCGCCATACCATGTGCAATCGAGAAACAGCGGAATTTCATTTGTGCCCCTGACATTGTAGCCCCTGAAGTAATTTTCGCTCGGTTGGTTTTCTGTTCTGTTATAGACCCAGCGGTTGATACCATAGCTGCCGTAGTCTACTTGCTTTACGTAGTCTGCATCGAGAGACTCGCCTCCCCATGTGCCGTATGTGCCGCCGTTTCTTTCGGGATTCGCCGCCTCCGGGCAGCAGGGACTCAGCTTGCGGTCTCTATGCTGGTCCTGCAAAATCCATCTCCATCTGCCGCTGCTGTCGCCAAAAGCGAAGTAACCGTCGTTATCCTGCATGTAAATAGAAAAAACAGTGCCCCATTGTCGCAGGTTTGCCTGGCAGGCGACGGACCTTGCCTGTTTCTTTACCCGTTGCAGGGCCGGCATCAATATCGACATCAGCAGGGCGATAATAGCGATGACCACCAGCAGCTCTATTAGCGTAAATCCGGATGGAAATTTGTCTTTTGTACGATCAGGAATGATTAGTTTCGGTGAGGCAGATGATTTTTGTGTACACATGGTGCTGTGTCTTTTCTGTAAAAAGTCGTCTCAGTATTCCTTAAAATTCCTCATCCATTGAGGCCCGTCATTAGGATGAACACCACCGGTTTTCGTCTATGGGCCTTCCATGTTGAAGCTTCTATGCCATTTTAGCGTCCAAAGCTCTTTAAGTCCAATCTTTCTTGTGGAGAAGTCCATGAATAGACTGTTTAATGCTGCATTGTCCGGTATACACAGACAGGCCTCACTTCATTCGGATTCACCTTGATTTTTTTCCTTACGTACTGTAGTTTTTGCTTTGTGTAAAAACCAGTTGTATGTCCGATATTATAACTAAAAAAGGCCGAAAATGCAATTTGAAATTTGCATTGAAGTTCCTTATAATGGTTATCCGAAGCGGTTTTTTGTTGACATAACAGGTATTTACTTATACTATATAGCTCTACGGACGAATAATAGGAATGGATTATAGTTTTTGTCCGCATTTAGCGGGCAGAAAACGCCCCAATAAGGGTGATTTGGAGGTTAGGGCCGCCTGGGATAAATCTTATCTGTGTGGCAGCCGAAGGTTTTTTGGTGAAACGAACACAGTTTTTTGGAGATATTTTGATGTTAAAAGCAAAAACAGCCATAGCAATTTTGGCAATAGTATATCTTGGATTCAGCACCTGTTCCGCCCAAACTCTGGATGAGAACTGGAATGACTTTCTGCATTATACGAAAATAGGCAGATTCGATATGGCCAAGGGATATGCCCAGGCGGTCCTGTCGAGCAATCCCGACCCGGTAAAACTGCTTGAACTAAGCAGGGCCAATCAACAGGGTTATCAGATATTGGTCAGAGTCAACGAAGTAGCTCCCGATGCCGAATTAGCTGATTTGAGCGGGAAAGTTCTTGCCATTATCGAGCAGGGCAGATTCATCGAGCGGACCGAGCCTCGGATTATCGCTGAGGAGGTAAGAAGGCTGAGCAGCACCGACCGCGGCTGGCTTACGGCGGTTAAACGACTGCGCAATGCCGGTGAATACGCAATCCCGTTTATGCTCGATGCAATGGCCGATCGTTCCCGCGAAAATGAGTTGCCGTATATCGTTCGGGCGCTTCCGCAGGTTGGCAGAGATGCAATAAGACCGCTTACTGCCGCTTTGCAGACGGACAATGTGCCGCTCAAAGCCCAGATAATAACGGCTCTCGGCAAGATTGGCTATCCGCAATCGCAGGCCTATTTAAAATACGTTATCGAGAATGAAGATTCAGCCGAACTTCGTGCAATGGCACAGGAAAGCATCAGGCAAATCAATCAGGATATGCTGCAAGTTCCGGCCGCACAGTTGTTTTATGAGCTTGCCGAAAAATATTATTACCATGCTCAATCTTTGGCCCCGGCTCAGGACGCCAGTTTTGCCAATGTCTGGTTCTGGGATTCTGATGCCGGTAAGCTGGTTCGGGAAGAAGTTGATAAAAGTTACTTCAACGAGCTTATGGCAATGCGGACCTGTGAGTGGGCTCTCAAGGCTGATGCCGGATTCGGCTCGGCTATAGGGCTCTGGCTGGCCGCCTTTTTCAAGGCTGAGTCCGCCGGCATTGAAACGATGCCAGCCTATTTCGGCGAACGTCACGCCGACGCTCTTGTTTACGCTACGACGGCGGGTGTCGAATATCTCCATCAGGCGCTTGCTCGTGCCGTCAAAGACAATAATGCTCACGTCGCACTTGGTGTGATCGAGGCGCTGGCAACAACCGCCGGCGAGAAGTCATTGCTTTATCAAATGGGTCCGAGTCAGCCGCTGCTTCAGGCCCTGTCATTCAACGATCGGAAGGTCAGATACAGTGCCGCGATAGCCATAGGTGCAGCCGGTCCCAAGGAAGGATTTGCCGAGAACAAGCTGGTCGTTGCGAATCTCGCCGAAGCTTTGGGGCAGAGCTCGCAGACTTCTGCGGGAGGAGCAAACGGTTGGAGCGAAGATATGGCCGAAAACTATGCTGTCCGTGCGGCCGAAGCCATGCTCTCTTTGGCCCAGGCCAGGAATTCCGTCCTTGATTTATCTGCCGCTCAGCCTGCTCTTGAAAACGCTGTAGGTGACAAGAGAATCCAGGTTCTGGCCGGACAGATATTAGCCTATCTCGACAGTCCAGGCGCCCAGCGGGCAATCGCTGTAATGGCTCTTGATGCCAATAACTCGCCGGATGTGCGAATTTCGGCTTTTATTTCTCTTGCAACTTCGGCCAAGCTGAACGCCAATATGCTGCCTGATGAGACGATTGATGAGATTTACACGCTTATCAGTTCGAACGAAACCGAAACCGAGCTTCGCAGTACAGCCGCCGCCGCTTACGGAGCATTGAATCTGCCCAGCCGAAAAGTAAAAGACCTGATCCTTGACCAGGCGAAAAGCTGAGATTGGAGTAAAATTACTCTACTTCTTTGTTATTACGAGGCCTAAGCCAAGCGGTTGCAGTTTTCTTTTAATCTCCGTACAGGCGTAAAATGATTTATATTATCATTCTTTCGGTGTAACCATTCCGAAGAACTTCATTCCTGCTATTACCAGGGCCAATCTGTTGTCTTTAATGATCGTCCGATTTGCAAGATTGGACTTGGAAATTCACTTCAAATGCTCATTGCTGTCAGTGAGCGTTTTTGTTATTATGTGCGGATTCTATGAGTACCTGGGCCTGTTGATGATAGATATCTGATCGATCAATTGAAAGGATTACAAAATGGCTATCGATGCTAAAAAAGTATCTGCTTGCCTCGAAGAGTGCAGGCAGCATTTTACGACCGAGCTGCTTCCGTTCTGGATGGACCGGTGTAAAGACGATAAGAACGGCGGCTTCATTACGCATTTCGATAAAGACGGTAACGATAGCGGCGAAGACGAGAAATCCATGCTCGCCCAGGCCCGCACTGTTTATTCCATGGCATCCGCCCACCGGGCAGGCTACGGCGACGGCAGATGCGCCGAATACGCCAGCCACGGCGTCGATTTTCTCATCGACAAGATGTGGGATAACGAATACGGTGGTTTCTTCTGGATTACCGACCGTGCCGGTAATGTGACATGCGACAAGAAAATCCTATACGGCCTGTCTTTCATAATATACGCCCTCAGCGAATATACGATGGCTACCGGGGACCAGCGCGGCGTAGAATACGCTGTAAAAACTTTCGACCAACTCAAGAAATACGCTGCCGATACTATGTATGGCGGTTACTTCGAGATGTTCGAGAGGAACTGGGATCTCTGCGGTCCGGGCCCAAAGGGCGGCGACCGAAAGACCCTCGATGTCCATATGCACCTTATGGAGGCCTTCACTACGCTCTATGAATGCACCGGCCAATCCATCCACCGGCGAACGCTTGTCGAGAATATCGACCTGCTGATAAAACGGATCATTCACCCGAAATATGCCACCGGCATCCCGCAATTCACTGTCGATTGGAAAATCGCTCCGCAGATAAAGTTCGATATCGTCTGGGGCTGGGACCGCTTTGCCGAAGGCGGGCAGAAAGATAACGCCGGGGATAATACCTCGGCGGGACATAATGTCGAGTTTGCCTGGCTGCTCGCCCACGCGACGGACATCATGGGAACAGGTTTTGACCAGTACAAGGATATTATCAAGAAGGCGACGGATCATGGGCGTGATAACGGTGTCGATTTGGAGTATGGCGGCGTTTATGTCGAGGGCCCGCACGCCGGCGGCGTTTACGATATGGAAAAGGAGTTCTGGCAGCAGGCGGAAGTCATGATAGGAATGTTGGAGGCGTGCCTGCGGTTCGGGTCCGAGGAATACTGGCCCGCCTACGAAAACGTGCACCGTTTCGTTTTCGACAAGATGATCAACCATCCTGTCGGCGAATGGTGGCCGCTGCTGACCAGAGAAGGCAAGCCCATCTGGACACACATGAGCCATTCATGGAAAGTCAACTATCATACTATCCGGTGTATGGTGGAATCCATCAAGCGGCTCGAAAAATTGAGTGAACAGCTTCAGTAGCGGGAACTTATATGGATTACGACGGCAGGTATAGCGCTTTTGACTTTGGTCGAGTTAATACGTATCCGTTGAATACGCGATCAAATAAGGTCACGCTCGACGACCTTGTCCGGCCTGAAGGCCTCGACGATCTCGCTCTTGATTTACCCGAGGATATCTGTGGTGAGATTGAGAATATTGCCCGGGCGATTGTTTCGTGCCGGCAGGCCGGCAGGCCCGTTGTTATTTTTACCGGTGCTCATTTGATTAAGAACGGCCTTGGTCCCCTGCTTGCCGAGATGGTAAAGCGGGGCCTTGTCAGTCTTGTCGCCGGTAACTGTGCCGCGGCCATTCACGATTTTGAGCTGGCACTAATCGGCCAGACCAGCGAAAATGTCCCGGATGCCCTGAGCAAAGGCCGGTTCGGGATGGCCCGCGAATTTGCGTACATCAATTACGCTATGTCCGTAGGCAACAAACATAAACTCGGGCTCGGCGAATCGGTCGGCAGAACAATATGTGACGAGGATTTCCGCCGGGAGGTTCTTGCCTTGGCTGTGGAAAGCGATTTGCCGGATACTTTCGCTCATCCCGAGGTCAGCCTCCTTGTTGCCTGCTACGAGAACAACGTTCCTTTCACGATTCACGTCGGGATAGGCACAGACGTAATCGACCAGCATCCATCTTTTGACGGCCAGGCCAAGGGCGGCTGTTCCGGCAGAGATTTCCTTATTTACACGAATGAAATCGCCGGACTTACCGACGGCGGTGTGGTGCTAAACATCGGAAGCGCCGTGACCGGGCCTGAAGTTCTGCTCAAGGCCGTCTCAATTGCCGCCAACACCGGCAGCGTTCCGAACGGCATTCTCACCGCCGACTTCGATCTGCGTGACCGGGACCCCGGCGAGATGAGCGACGAATCTTCGCAGAGCTATTATTTCCGCGACCAGAAAAGCGTTGTCACCCGAATCCCCCAGTCCTTTGCCGGAAAAGGCTTTTACATACAAGGCAACCAGAAAGAGACATTTCCGTTGCTCTATAAGAAGACGATACAACTGTTGCAGCAAAAAGGTTTTGAACAATGAAAGAAGAACATATCAGCGAAATCCTGGCCCGTATCAAGAATGTCAAAGTCGCGGTTTACGGCGATTTTTGTATCGATGCGTACTGGCTGCTCGATCCCTCCGGGTCGGAAGTCTCACTCGAGACCGGCCTACAGGCCCAGGCGGTTGCCAGGCATTACTATTCGCTCGGCGGAGCATCCAACGTTGTCGCCAATCTTGTCGCTCTCGAACCGGCCTCTATTCAGGTTATCGGTGTCGTCGGAGATGACATTTTCGGAAGAGAATTGGCTCGTCAGTTCAAAGAGCTGGGCGTCGATACGACTTATTTAGTCGTTCAAAAGGATAATTTCGACACGGTCACATTCGGCAAACCATACCTTGAGGGCAGCGAGCTGCCCCGGATGGACTTCGGTTTTTTCAATAAACGGACCGAGGCAACCGACCAGGCACTCCTTAACGGCATAAAAAATGCCCTGCAGACGGCGGATGCCCTAATATTCAACCAGCAGGTTCCCGGCAGTATCACAAACGAGTCTTTCATAGACTCCGCTAACGGGCTCTTTGGAAAGTTCAGGGACAAAATAGTCCTGCTCGATTCCCGGCACTACGGCAGCAAATTCAAAGACATTTACCGCAAAACAAATGATCTGGAAGCGGCCCAATTAAATAATGTAGATGTGAAACTGGATGATGTCCTGACATTGGCGGATGTGAAAAAATACGCGGGGAACTTATATCAGCAGTTCAACAAGCCGGTATTTCTGACCCGCGGCTCACGGGGGATCATTACGATTGATTCCGACGGTTACCACGAGGTCCCGGGTATTCAATTATTGAAAAAGCTCGATATCGTCGGCGCGGGCGATACGGTGACAAGCGCGCTGGCTTTGTGCCTGGGGGCTGGTCTGAGGCCTGCGGAGGCCGCAGAGTTTGCCAATATTTCCGCCGCTGTCACCGTCCAGAAATTGTTCCAGACGGGCACCGCATCGGGCCCGGAAATCCTCGAAATCGGCAAAGATGCCGATTATATCTATCAACCGGAACTTGCGACCGACAGGCGAGGCGCCAGTTATCTCGATGATACGGAAATAGAACTTTGCTGGGAGTCGATGCCCCAGGCTCGGATAAAGCACGCCGTCTTCGATCACGATGGTACGGTGAGCACGTTGCGGCAGGGCTGGGAGCAGGTGATGGCCCCGGTGCTGATCAGGGCGATACTCGGCGATAAATACGAAACCGCCGATGGGACCCTCTATCACCAGGTGCGAAACCGCGTCCTCGACTATATCGACCAGTCGACGGGCATCCAGACAATTGTACAGATGGAAGCGCTGGTTGAGATGGTCAAAGAGTTCGGCCTTGTCCCCGGCGACAAAATACGCGACAAGTTCGGCTACAAGGAAATCTACAATGACGCTTTGATGGAGCTTGTCAACAAGCGCATCGAAAAATTCAAACGCGGCGAGCTCGATATTAATGACTATACCATAAAAGGCGCTTTGCAATTCCTGGAAGCTCTGCGAAATAAGGGCATAAAACTCTACCTTGCCAGCGGGACCGATTGTGACGATGTTGTCGCCGAGTCCAAAGCGCTGGGCTACGCGGAGCTTTTTGACGGCGGGATTTACGGCAGCGTCGGCGATATTGCCAAATATTCCAAGAAGATGGTTATCGAAAAAATCATGACTGAAAACAACCTGCAGGGGTCCGAATTAGCCGTCTTCGGCGACGGACCCGTCGAGATACGGGAATGCCGGAAGCGCGACGGAATCGCCGTCGGTATCGCAACCGATGAGATCCGCCGACACGGTATGAATCCGGAAAAACGAACTCGACTCGTTAAAGCCGGCGCTCAAATCATCGTCCCAGACTTCTCGCAGCAGGATAAATTATTAAAGTTGTTATTCCCAGAGTGACAGCCGGCGTTCTTTCATGTGAGGTTAAAATATGCCGATATTCGAATACAAGTGCAATAAATGCGGACATACGATGGAGTTTCTCGAAAAGACGCTGACTCCTCAAAAACATGCCTGCGATAAGTGCAACAGTTCCGATGTGCAAAAACTGCTCTCGGGCTTTGCCGTCGGACGCAGCAAAGCATCGAGCCATGCCTGCGAGACGTGTCCGAGCGGTCCATGTCCGACCGATTTCTGTCAGGGCGGTTCCTGTCCTAATAGCCTGTGACGGCAAAAATCCGCCGCTTGCTTTTCATAAACTGGCTGATCGCGGTCTTGCTGCGCCCTACGAATTGCCCGGGCCTCACACTTTTTCAACTTCCGTTATTTGGCCATTTTTTTTTCTCGACTCGATATCGACAATCGAACGGGCCTGCGTGTGGCCCTGAGCATTGAGTGCCTGGGGGCTTTTCCGGCAGGTATTTATGTCTGCGAAGAGCCTCTCGAACCGGTCGAGCGCCTTGGGCAAATCGGGTAGTTTTTTGAGGCATTTGCTAGTGTGCTCAACAAGGAATTCTGCCGGTTTGTAGCGGTCGAACGAGCCCAAATCGGGCTCTGCGGCGGCGAAGTGCTCTTCGACCCGCCGGACAAGGCGTTTCGTCTGACCGTCGATACTTACGGACTCGCCCGGTGCCGTAAGCGACAGCCGCTTTTTCCTCGGCAGTTTGTAGCAAAGATTGACGAGCCCGAAATATGTCGGCTGGCCGACCACATCCTCAATACTACCTTCCTCGTTATTAATATATTTATCCATCGTAAGGATGCCGCAGCCTCGCAAAAGCTCGGACTCGCGGAGTTGTTCGAGTCTCTTTTGTCCCCCGTCCACATCCATCAGCACTACGACGTCGTCCTGATTGGCTCCGAACAGGCCCAGGAAGGCACCGATTTTTTCGCCGCCACCGCACGGCACAATCTTCCATGAAGAATCCAATCCGGCCCGGCTTTTCTCGTTCAGCCGGGTTGAGAACCAGTTGAGATAAAACGCCTCGGTCATACTCTCGACAAGCAGCGTTTTGTGCCCTGCGACCATCGACCGCATCATTTCGTAGCCCATCGCCGCACGCAGCGGGATAAGGGTATCGGTGTCTGTGCTGAAGACCTTTTCGCCGACCTTTGTGCCGAGGTATATTTCCCTGCCGTCATCTCCTGTCGAGATAATGTCTTCGACAGTTCGGGTTCGCTGAAGGTTATTGGGATCGACCATGAACGGCGAATGGGTCGTGTAAATCACCTGGTAATGTGTCTCAAGTTCCTGTGAAATATAACGGAGAAGATCTTCTTGCGCTTTTGCGTGCAGCCCGATACCGGGGTCGTCCAGCAATATAAACAGATTGTCCCCGAAGGCTCTTTTAACCTGGGAGAACCACACGAGGAAGGAAAAGAACCATGCGAAGCCTGTGCTCCGCTCGTCGAAATTCAGCGTAAGGTTATGTCTGGTATTGAGGATACGCGTCTCCAAAATCTGTCCCTGATCGAATGGAGGCGGGTCCTGTGGTTTTCCGGAGTGTAGCAGGAAGGACACCCGCAGAGTTGTGTTCTGGCTCCAGTATCTGGCAATCTGCTCGGTAATCGGCGCCGAGGCAGCCTCCAGATCCGCAATTAATTCCTCGGAATTATCGATGCTCGTTAAGTGTTCGGGCCTTGTCCCCACCAGGTCGAGCAGTGCCAGGAATACGCGTTCCGGGCCCGAGAGCTTGCCGCGTTCCTGTTTCTTGATAATGTAGTCGATAGCGATGCGACCATCCATGATGTTGCACTTGGAGAAATACAGGAACTTCGGCAAACGCTTCTCCAATTTTGCCTGGACAGATGCCTGCATCGAGATCTTTTCCGAAGTCTCATCGTTTACAAAAACCCATCGTTGTCCCGGATAATAACCCTTGCGGATTTCCACAATATTGGATTTTATGGCGCCGGCGCCGAGTTGGTCCACGATCGCTTTTACATCCTTGTCTTCAAGTTCCCATCGGGTGATTAACGCATCGTCCGGCTTGTCGCTCGCGCGACGCTCGTATTCCTTACGCCGCCGCCTCGGGTACTCCAGTAGAATATCGAATTCGCCCAGTTCGGCCACATCCGAATTCAGCTTATGGAGGGCCTCGAGCAGCGAGGTTTTGCCTGCCTCGTTTTTCCCAACAAGACACGTCACTGGGCAAATATCGAACTGCGTAGAGTCTTCGGCACACTTGAAATTTTTGACTTGCATAGACTTGAGTTTCATCGCAACACTCTATTCAAAAAAGACAACTCCTTCCATGTTGATACCAGATGCTCAATGCCTGTACATCGCTGACGGGCATAGCGAGATCATTCGATCTCAACATAACAATAATATATTAATACAATTTTTCGGAATAGGCAAATTAATTTTTACATATTTTACTTTTTAATGCCGGAAAAATGTACAATTGTACTGTACAGGACTTGATTTAAATTAAGCTAAGCTACAGGTATTAAGGCTGCGTGCGGCATTAAACATGCTGATTATACGGATACATGGTTTCAGAAAAAGTTGCCGCACTCGAATATCTTCAGGATCAGACTCAGGCGGGGGGGGCAGGTTAAGTTTTTAACAAATATTTGTTTAAGCATCGTTGGGCTTTACCGGTTTGTCCGGTTCTGCTTGTTGAGGATTTTTGTTCTGAGTAGCTGGTTGTGATTTGTTTAGTAGTTGCTTAATAACCTTTTCGGTTATTATCTCGTTGTCCGGCGAGGATACTATCGAGTGAATCCCGTCGAACAACCAGTATGCACTTGACATATTCTTAACAAAAAATCTAAGCGTGCATTTCGAATGCCGGGCGGTTCATTGACGGCATTATTTATCCCTTACCGATCAGGGATATATCCTGGGATTAGTCGTAAAATAAAAGCCGGTTAAAGATCTTCAAGTTCGGCAATGAAAGAGTCGGAGTCATCAAGTTCCAGTTCGGGGAAGCTGCCGGATAGATCGTTTGCCGGGGTTTTTGATGCGGGTGGTTTCTTCGGTGTTGGTGTCGGCTTTGGCGGCTGAGGGGGGACTATATTTTTAGGCTCGCCTCCAATTTGCAGCAGGAATGTAAGCGGGCCTATCGTTATATAGTCACCTGCATGAACTGATGACTCGCTGATGCGTTTGCCGTTAATGAAAGTGCCGCTGTGCGAGTCGAGATCGCGGATTTTCAAAGCTTCATTGTTCTGGTTCAATTGGCAGTGCCTTCTGGAAACTACCATAAGGGGAATACACAAATCACAATCGTGACGTCGGCCGACTATCGTAATATCGCTCGGCAAAGTAAAACTTTTTCTTGAGCCGTCTTTTTTGAATAGGACCAAATTCGCATCCACTCTGGTTTCCTCCTTATTCATTTGTACTGCGCCAAAGCTAATACCATTATACAGGGAAAATTGCCGTATAGCAACAAAAATAGGAGTAGAAATAATGTTGACAGAACCGTGCAACTGGGTTAAATTCGCATTAGTGTGTGCTAAATAAGGATTTGCAGTACAGAGAAGATAGGAAATACCGGATAGATCTATGGCAAAAGTTACGTTGCCCGACGGCAGCATATTAGAGGTCACTGACGGAACCACAGTAGAGCGTCTGGCGGAACAGATAGGGCCGGGACTCGCAAAAGCTGCCGTAGCAGCGAAGGTTGATGGCCGATTAGTCGATTTATCCACGCCTCTCAATGGCGAGGTTGCAGTTCAAATAATCACCCCCCGGGACGATGAAGGCCTTGAAATAATGCGCCATAGCTGTGCGCATATCATGGCCGAAGCGATATGCAGCATCTGGCCCGATACGAAACTTGTCTATGGCCCGACGGTCGAGGACGGATTTTACTATGACGTAGATCTTGACGAGCCGATTCGGCCGGACGATTTCGAACGCATCGAAAACAAAATGGCCGAAATCGTCAAGGCGGACAGACCGTTTGTTCGCACGGAAATGACCAGGGCCGAGGCCGTGAAGAAGCTGGCGGACGACAAGTATAAAATCGACAATATAATCCACGCGGACAGTGACGTTATCAGTTTTTATTCGCATGGAGACGGCTTCGAGGATTTGTGCCGGGGCCCGCATGTGCCCAGCACGGGAAAAGTCGGCAGCATCAAGGTCATGTCCGTGGCAGGGGCGTATTGGCATGGCGACCCAACGCAAAAAATGCTACAGCGCGTTTATGGCACGGCCTGGCCGACTAAAAAAGATCTTGACGATTATTTGCAGAGATTGGAAGAAGCGAAGAAACGGGACCACCGCGTTCTGGGCAAACAACTGGACCTGTTTAGTTTCAACGAGGCCGGCCCCGGTTTTGCGTTCGTTCACCCGAAAGGCATGATCATCTGGAACGCCATCGTGGACTTCTGGCGCGGTGTTCATAATCGATACGGGTACGAGGAAATCCGCACGCCGATCATTCTTAACGAGCAGCTCTGGCATAAGAGCGGTCACTGGGACAATTACAAAGAGAATATGTACTTCACCCATTTCGACGATACGGACTTCGCTATCAAGCCTATGAACTGTCCCGGCGGATGTCTGGTCTACAATACCCGGCAGCATTCGTATCGCGAATTTCCGATGCGCGTTGCCGAGCTTGGCCTGGTGCATCGGCACGAGGCCAGCGGCGTTATGCACGGGCTCTTCAGGGTCAGGCAGTTCACCCAGGACGACGCCCATATTTTCTGTACGCCCCGGCAGATCGAGGCTGAGATTATCGGAGTCATCGAGCTGACTTTCGAATTATACCAGGCTTTCGGGTTCGAAGATTTCCACATCGAGCTGTCCACCAAGCCAGATAAGCATATCGGCTCGGATGAAATTTGGGAGACGGCAACAAATGCCCTCGAGGATGCTCTCAGGCAAAAAAATATCGATTACAAAATCAACGAGGGCGATGGTGCTTTTTATGGCCCGAAGATTGATTTTCACATAAGGGACTGCCTCAAGAGGTCCTGGCAGCTCGGCACGATTCAACTGGATTTTTCCATGCCGGAGCGTTTCGGCCTGGTCTATACCGACAAGGATAATATCGAGAAGACGCCGGTTATGATTCACAGGGCCGTTCTGGGCTCTTTCGAGCGTTTTATCGGCATTCTGATAGAACATTATGGCGCGAATTTCCCGCTTTGGCTCTCGCCGGAGCAGGTGAGAGTTCTGCCGATAAGCGAAAAAAGCAATGACTACGCGAGCCAGGTTGAGCGCAAGCTGAAAGATTCTCACCTGCGCTGCAGCACAGACCGTTCGGACGAGAAGATAGGTTCCAAAATTGCGAAAGCCCATGGCGAAAAACTGCCATATATGCTCGTGGTCGGCCCTAAGGAGGCCGAAGCCGGCAATGTCAACGTTAGAATTCGGAGGATCAAAGAGAATAAAACAATTGAGATTGATGAGTTTTTAGAAAACGTAAAAAACAAAATCGCCGATAAAAAAATTGATTTGGCTTTATGATATTTATGAGTTATAATTCGTTATTGTAAATTTAATTAAGGTTAGTCCGTTAAGGATTTATTCTTTTATAGAAAGGTAAGGTGACGCACGATAAGTAAACGAGGATTAAAGGTAAACGGGGGAATTAAGGCCAAATTGGTTAGGCTGATCGACGGAGAAAACAACCAGGTCGGGGTAGTCGAAATAGCCGAGGCAATGACCAGGGCGCGTGAGGCGGAATTGGACCTTGTAGAGGTTGCTCCGACGAGCGACCCGCCGGTTTGCCGCATAATGGATTATGGCAAGTGGGCATATGAGCAAAAACGCAAAACTCGCGAGGCTCATAAGAAAAGCACCCGTCATGCTACGACGTTGAAAGAAATCAGGCTCAGGCCAGAAACCGACAAGCACGACCTGGATATGAAGCTCAAGCACGGGCGGGAGTTTCTGGAAAAAGGACACAAACTACAATTCACAATGTTCTTTCGAGGACGCCAGATGCTGCACAGAGACCGAGGCTACCAGGTACTCGAAGAGATTACCGAATCGCTGCAGGATTTGGCAAAGATCGAGCGTCCGGCAAGAATGGCTAACAGGCGCATGACTTTATTACTCGTGCCCAAATAGCCACCCGTTCGCAAATCCAGCTCTTTCCGGCTAAGATTTGCTCATGGCTCAAATCATCTTACCGCGATAATTAGGCAGTCAGCGGGAATCCTCATGGAGAAAAAAACCGTCAACTGAGTTCAAGGCAAGCTCCGAGCCATTCGACTCCGCTCAGGGTAGGCTCTTTCTGATGTGGGGTAACGATATTCGTGATCCAATTATATTCATTTTATTTTGAATTATTTATAAAATTATTACCGCCATTTACGCCGTGAGATATGCTTTCTATTTTAAGTAAACGCCTGTATCGGCTAAAAAAACAAGGCTATATTGAAATTTGGATAGCCGAATGAAAAGAAAATATTGATTGGAAAATGTGTCGCTACGGGGCTTTTTTACTTTGAATCCTCTTATATTTTGTATATAATACCCGGGCTCAAAGCCGATAAAATTATTGGTGTGTTTGCTATTATATATAACATTGAGAGCCTGAGTAAGGCAATATAAGGCAAAGGTTTAAGCGGGTTTGAAAACTTAGTTAGATGCGAAGAATTGTTCAATGCAATCGCACATTTACAGCCAGTGAATTCTGATATCTATTGATTAATCCTTTTAAGTGTCTGATCGCATCGTTCGCCACCTGCTAATTTAGATATATCGCAACAAATTCCTATTATTACCCGCCTCGACTCGTAACAGGGTTTAAATTTGGGAGCTTGGTTATGAAGATACTTCTCGTCAATCCGGATGTGCCGCTTACTTTCTGGAGTTTCAAAAAAGCATTAAAGTTCATTTCGAAAAAGGCTGTTCTGCCGCCTCTGGGACTCCTGACGGTTGCCGCAATACTGCCCCATGAATGGGAAAAAAAGTTGATCGACATGACCACAACGGAACTACGAGACCGAGACATTCGGTGGGCCGACTATGTATTCATTACGGCCATGGTCATTCAGCGAAAATCTGCGGACCAGGTGATTGAGCGATGCCGGAAGATTGGAGCCAAAGTTGTGGCAGGTGGTCCTCTTTTTACCAGTCTTCCCGAAGAGTATGTGCATGTAGATCACCTGGTGCTCAAAGAAGCCGAATTAACTTTACCGCTGTTCGTAGGAGACCTACAAAAAGGTTGTCCCAGAAAAGTGTACAACACCCATGATAAGGCGGATATGCATCAGACCCCGATTCCGCTTTGGAATCTTATCAAGATGAAAAAATACGCCATGATGTGTGTCCAGTATTCAAGGGGGTGTCCTTTCAATTGTGATTTCTGCGATGTTACAACACTGTTCGGACACAGGATTCGTATGAAGACGACAGATCAGGTGTTGGCTGAATTGGATAGTATTTATGCTCTCGGCTGGCGAGACGAAGTGTTCTTTGTCGACGATAACTTCATTGGAAATAAAATCCGTCTTAAAAAAGAATTACTTCCTGCCATCATAGGCTGGATGAAAAAGAGGCAATACCCATTCTCGTTCAATACGCAGGCATCCATCAATCTCGCAGACGATGAAGAATTAATGGCACTGATGGTACAGGCCGGTTTTGACTGTGTTTTCATTGGGATTGAGACTCCCAATGAGGAGAGTCTGAGCGAATGCAACAAACTCCAGAACAAAGGTCGCGACTTAGTTGCCTGTGTCAAAACGATCCAGCGATTCGGCATGCAGGTTCAGGCTGGATTTATTCTCGGTTTCGACAGCGATAAGTCTTCGAGTTTCGATAATCTGATTCATTTTATCCAACAAAGTGGAGTTGTAACTGCGATGGTTGGCCTGCTCAATGCTCCCAGGGGAACAAAACTCTATAGCAGGCTTATGACTGAGAACCGGCTCTCGGTAGCCGCCACAGGTGATAACACGGATTTCTCAATAAACTTTGTGCCTAAGATGGGGATCGAAAATCTTCTCAAAGGATATCAAAAAGTTGTAAGCACGATCTATTCGCCCAGAAACTACCATGAAAGGGTTCTGACATTTCTAAGGAACTACAGGCCAGGTAAAAATAACAAACCGAGATATCGATTTTGTGATATCAAGGCATTCCTGAAATCTATCTGGCATCTCGGAATAATAGGCAAAGACAAACTTTCCTATTGGAAACTCATTTTCTGGTCGCTAAGAAGGCCGGAATATCTCCATTTGGCCGTTACGCTCGCCATCTGTGGATTACATTTTCGCTCGATTTTTGAGAGCTATAGTCGTGCTTAATTGGAGGATTTAATTATGACACATAAATCGGACATCAGACATCGGGCAAAAAAGATTTGAACACCGAGATACAAAGTGCCATCTCACGGAGTTTTTCTGATTTCTGTTGATATCCAACATACGTATTTCATTTGCTTGTACTGAGTGAAATCGAAGGATCATATTCAGAATAGAGAAGGATAATGGATAATAATGGATTTTGATTACTATGACTCATCATATCATTGGCGTAGCCGGGGCAGGTTTTGTCATATTTCATAACCATCTTTGTGTTTATAAGTCAATTTTGCAAAACAAAGCCAATTTGCCGGGGAGCGAAATGATGCTAAAGTAGTAGTAGCAATGGTTTATGAGAATTTATGCGGCTGGAGGCTGCGAAAAACAAACCCAATCAAACCCAATTTCGAAACGTTGCCGGGGGCAATTAGGCTGGGGAGTTTGTTTTTAGCTGATAGAGGAAAAGGGCTGATAAAGGATTTTATGGATTTTTTTCGAAAAACTGCCGGTTATGATATTGACCTTAGGCGGAAAATAGCGTAGACTACCAGACTTATATTTTCTTAGCACTGAAAAGATCGGCAGTAAACGGCCTTTTTGATGCATGATATCGGATATATTCTATTAAGGGAAATAGTTAAATGCCTAAACAGAAGACCCATAAGGGATTGAGCAAAAGAGTCAAGGTTACCGCTACCGGCAAGGTAAAGAGCCATCGCTCCGGCGACGGGCATCTGATGAGCAGTAAAAACGCTAAACGCCGAAGGCGTGTCAGCAGTAAGACTATTATGACCAATAAAATGGCCAATACAGCCAAGATTAAACTCTGCAAATAAGAACTGTGAGAAAAATTTCAATAGAAAATGGTCAATAGTCAATAATCAATTGAATCGGTCTGCTTCTCGGCTCTCATTCAGCTGCCGCCAGCGGGCCTTAAGAATCAATATATTTCAAAGGAAAGCTGAAAATGCCAAGAGTTAGAAAAGGCGCCGCAAGACGCCAGGCAAAAAAACGTGTCCTCAAAGCAGTAAAAGGCCATAGCGGTTCCGCTGGCCGGCTATATCGGCTGGCTAAGGAAGCCGGTGTCCGGGCGGCCGTAAATGCTCGAATCGACCGCAAACGCCGAAAACGTGATTTCCGGGGCCTGTGGATTACTCGATTGAGCGCAGCATGCCGGCTGCGGGGCGTCAGATACAGCGAGTTCATTAACGGCTGTAAAAAGACAAACATTGCCCTGAATCGAAAAATGCTGAGCGAAATTGCTATTGACGATCCGAAGGCCTTCGATGCTATTGTCGAAGCTGCAAGTGCCACTGCGAAATCGTAAATCGTAACAAGGCTTTATATTACGGGCCGCGACGTACGAAGTACGAG
>Ga0210003_1001855_pt1 | contig 18229 bp, 16 predicted proteins | sample LantaG_FD_182804 | JGI IMG/M metagenome (GOLD analysis project Ga0210003, IMG submission 182804) | Deep subsurface microbial communities from Baltic Sea to uncover new lineages of life (NeLLi) - Landsort_02402 metaG (SPAdes) (version 2) | ecosystem: Environmental > Aquatic > Marine > Oceanic >...
TTTTTTTTTCCCTTCCCCCCCCTTCAAAAAAAAAAAAAAAAAAAAACTCCCTCGCTTTTGCCAGCGAGGCTACCGAGTCCGCGCCATGACCCGCAGCAAGTCCTCCGCCTCGCGCGTCTTCGGCGGGGAATCAGGAAAGCTCCCGGAAGGGCTCGAGCTCGTCGAGGCGGACGCCAGGAACCCCCAGAGCCTCTCCGCCGCGTTTTCTTCTAGTGATTCTAGCAGCAAAGCGGCGAAGGTCGCCGCTGTCGCCTGCTGCACGGGCACGACCGCGTTCCCTTCCAGGCGCTGGCAGGGGGACAACGGTCCCAAGCAGACGGACGAGATCGGCACGAGGAACCTGGTGGAGGCGGCGAGGAAGGAAGGGGGAGGAGGAGGAGGAGGAGGGGGAGGAGGAGGCGGAGGAGGGCTGAAGCGGTTTGTGTTGGTCTCTTCTGCGGGAGTCCTGCGCTCCGACAAGCTCCCTTACTCCATCCTCAACCTCTTCTCGGTCCTCACCTGCAAGAAGGCCGCCGAGGATTTCTTGCGTTCCTCCGGTCTCCCACTGACCATCCTCCGCCCGGGGAGGCTCATTGACGGGCCCTACACGTCGTACGATCTCAACACTTTACTGAAAGCCACCACGGACGAGTCACGGAAAGGAGTCAAAGTCGCGGCCGGAGACTCGCTCGACGGACAGACCTCGAGGCTCGCTGTCGCCGAGGCCGTGGTCCAAAGTTTAGCACTTTCCTGCACTGAAGGAAAAGAGCTGTGCCTGGAGACGGTCGAGGGGGAGGGCCCTGGGCAGAGCAGGCAGAAGTGGGAGGCGCTGCTTTGCAGCAAGTAGAAGAAGAGAGTTTTTTTCTTCTCTTTCGATCCTATTTTTTGTTTTTTTCTTTTTCCTCTCTTCTCTTCGTTGTCGTTGTTGCTGTGTGAAGTAGAAACTCGATCTCCTCGGAAAGACATGACAAGAACCAAAAAAGATGAAAAGTCAGGCGAGGGGGGGACACGGCGGGGAAGTCGGAAAAAAAAAACGAAGCAAAAAAATCGAAGAAAAAAACCGAAAATCGAAACAAATTTTCAAAAAATCTTCTCAGTCGGTCCTCGCCCCCGACAGCCACGGCCACAGAGCTGAGAGGTACTGCCCGAAGCTCGCCAGCGCCAGCACCGCCGACACCACCAGCGCCGGGACGCCCACGGCGCACGCCAGGTCGTGCAGGGACCTCATCCCTGTCCCCAAGGCCGGAGCGCAGCAGGGCCTGCTCGAGCCGAGCAGCAGCGCCGAGACCGCGACCATTTGCGCCGCGGTCTTCAGCTTCCCGGCCCGGGAGACGGCCGCGGCGCCGCGGGCCTTGTCGCTGCCGAGCCCGCCTGCCCACTCCCTCAGGGCCGACATGGCGATCTCCCGACCCACCACGACCGCGGTCGCCGAGGGAACGACCCAGGGCGCGAACCCGGCGACGCAGGAAGCAGCCGGGCGCGAGACGACCAGCAAAAGAGAAGTGACGACCATCAGCTTGTCTGCCACCGGATCCAAGAAAGCACCAAAGGGAGTACACTGGTCCCATTTTCTGGCCAGATAGCCGTCAACGGCGTCGGTGAGCGAGGCCAGGGCGAAGAGGGAGGCGAGGCGGACCGCGGCGAGTTTTGGCGGGGAGGAGAACCAGAGCGCGACGAGCAAGGGAATGGCGGCGACGCGCGAGAGCGTGAGCAGCGTCGGGAGCGTGAGGAACTGTTTTTGAGTTTTTTTCGATTTATTTATTAATTTGTGCGGTGAGATATCGTTGTTTCCTTTTCCTTTCTCTTTTTTCGGAGGCGGCGAGGAAGGAGAAGGGGAAGAAGAAGGAGAAGAGAAGGAGTGGGGGGCGAGAGAAAAGAGAGAGGACAGGTCGAAAGAGAGAGAGAGAGAGGGCGACGAGGATAGAGCGAAAAAAAGGCGAGAGAGATTTTACCTTTGCCGCCGCCGAAGACGACGACGACGATTCGCCGGCCGACTGCGGCCTGGCCACGGCGGCGATCGTCCTCTCTCTGATGGTAGCGCGGTCATGAGAGCGTGCCTGAGGCCGTGTCGCGAGCGATTGGGTGACGTCGAGCGGGAAGGGCGAGAATGCGCGCGATGGAGGTGGAGATTGAGATGGAGGAGTCGAGAGGCGGCGGCGGTCGAGAGGCGGCGGTCGAGAGGCGGCGGAAACGGCTCCGGCGAGAGGTCGAGGGAGAGGAATGAGTGGCGAGACTCTGCTGCTGCCGCCGACGCCGCCGCCTTGGCGGAGGCAGCAGGTGCGTCGAGCTGCGATAGAAGAAGTGTTCATTTCTGCTTCTCTTCTCGTTCTCTCTCTGTCTCTCTCTCTCTCTTCGCGGAAAGAAAGAAGAAAGAGAAAACAGAGGTCGGGGTTTTTCCCTCTTTCGAGAGGCGGCGAGAAAAAAAAAAGTGCGAAAAAAAGACGAGCTCAACACTCCTCGCCTTGTTTTTTTTTTCCGTGTTTCTCCCCCTTTGCTCTCTCTTCTCCCCTCGACATCCCGCACCCCCGCGCGCGTGGAATCCCAGTGCGGATTTCGCGTGGCGAGCGGTGAAGCGGACAGAACTCTTCAGTCAGGTACGCCCTCTCGCAAAAAAACAAGCCCAGCGCGCGCGGCGGAGGGCGCCAGCGGGGGGCGTCGGAGAGGGGCATCTAAAAAGAAAGACGGCATTGGCTTGTTTCTTTTGTCGACGACGACGAAAGGTTCGACGTCGAGCTCAACCTCTCGAAATTTCGTGCTCGGGGTCTTTGGTGATTCGACCACCTTCGCGGTCCTTTTTCGCTTCCCTCTCTCCTGCGAACGATCACGCTCGGTGTCGATGGGAGCGCCAACGGCTCGAATTGGAGATCACAAGGGGCCGAGGCCACGGGAAAAGGCCGCGCAGGAAATCGGAAAATGGAAGCCTGCGGGCATCTTCCTCGGCGGCCCGGGCGGAAAGGAAAGAAAAATGCAAGCTTTTCATCCCGCGCTGATGCGCACCTCGCCGGCCTTTGACGCGGACGCTTCCAAGCCCGAGATCCGCGATCAACACAAAGCAGCTCTTGAAGTGAAAAGGAGATTGAGAGCTGTTCTCGCTCATACCAATCACGCGACCGCTCACAAAATCCTCATCCCCCTCTCTCTCTTTTTTCGACCACAGGCTCTTCGACAGCAACTTTTTTTTCCTTCTTTTTTCCGCCGTCGTCGTCGACCTCGACGACCTCTTCTTGGACCTCTTCTTGGAACTTTTTTCCCCGTCTTTCTTTTTTCACCAGAGAATGACGACCAAGGCCCAGCTCGCCAACGGCGGCGGCATCACGCCGCCCACGCCCGCGGCCGCGGCGGCAGCAGCCACGGAGGCGGCAACGGCAGCAGTAAACAACGCTCCCCGCGCTCCTCAACACCAGCAGCAGCAGCAGCAGCCCCCTCACGCCCCTCCCTCTCTGCCTTCGGGCTCGGCGGACGGCGCCTTCAAGTCCCGCTTCCGCGGCGTCTCCTTCGACAAGAAGAAGCGCAAGTGGCGCGTCCAGATCAAGGTGGCCTGCTTGGGGAAGTCCGGGGTTTCCGTGGGTTACTACGAGACCGAGGAGGCGGCCGCGCGGGCGTACGACAGGGCCGCGATTGGCCTTTTGGGCCGCGACTCCGCTCACTGCACCACCAACTTCCCCCTGTCGGAGTACGCCGACGCCCCCGTGCCGCACCTGGTGGGGAAATCGCGCGAGGAGGTGAAGGCCACGCTGAAATCCGAGAGGGCCAGGGCCCCGCGCCGCAGGTTCTGCTCCCGGGCTCGGACCTCGCGGTTCATGGGGGTCGGGTCGTCGAACCGCAGGAACCAGTGGCAGGCCCGGATCCTGGTCCACGGGAAAGTGACGCACCTGGGGTACTACGAGGCGGAAGGTGAGGAAAGAGTTGGTTGGAGTTGCGCGGAGAGAAAAGAGAGAGAGAGAGAGGAGAGGACGAAAAAAGAAGAAGAAAAAAAAAGAAAAACTCACCTTTTTTTTCAAAAAAAAAAAACATTCTTTTCAACAGAGGACGCCGCCCGCGTCTACGACCGCGTCGCGCTCTCCCTCCACGGCCCCGACGCGCAGACCAACTTCCCGGCCGAGGCGTACGCTGCTTCTTCTCCCGCGGACCCCGCCGCCGCGGCTGCCCTGGCCGCGGCGACGGCCGCCGCCGCCGCCGCTGCGACCAGCAACGGCGGGACGAGCAGCGAGCAGCACACCCCGAACAACGCCCCTTCTCCGTCTTCTTACCACCACAACAACCCCAATGACGTGTCCCCGGACCTCCTACCTCTGCCCGGAGGCGAGTTCGCCGGGCTCGACAGGGAGGCCCTGCAGAGGGCGCTTGGGGTGAAACCCATGGACAAGTCGTCGCGCTTCCGCGGCGTCTCTCGGAAAAAGGGGAGGTGGGAGGCGAAAGTGATGGTCGATCGCAAGTGGGCCTACCGCGAGCTCTTCGACTCCGAAGAAGCCGCGGCGAGGGCCTACGACGCGGCGGTGTGGAGGCTGAAGCCGCGGGAGGCCCCCTCGTACGTCAACTTCAAGGGGGAGAGCGGCAATGGTGGCGGGAGCGGGAGCGGCGCTTGCAGCCCGGCGGCGGCCGCGGCGGCGGCAGAGGTCGCTGCTGCCGCGGCTGCTGCGGCGGCGACGGCCGCTGTCGCTGCCGCCGCCGCCGCCGGTGGTGGTGGTGGTTCTTCTGCGCACGCCTCTCCGACGACCACGAAGAAGCGCGTCTCCGCCACGGGGGGTTCCCCGCCGAAGAAGGAGCGCAAGACCAAGGCCGGGGCGACCGCCGCTGCCGCTCAGCAACAAGCGGCGGCGCAGGCGGTTCAAGCTCAGGCGGCCGCGGCCGCCGGCGCCGCCGCCGTCCACCAGATGCAGCAGCAACAACAACACGCCGCTGCCCTCGCGTACCACCACCACCACCACCCCTTCCACTCGTTCCACGGCGTCGGAGGCGGAGGGCACCACGACGGGTCCGGAGGCGGTGGCGGGGGGACGCCCTCGCCGCTCTCTGCGAGGATGCTTCCGCCGCTCGCCCCCGGAATGCACCAAAGCCTTCCCCACCACCACTTTGGGGCACCGCTCGCCGGCGTCGGGGCCGGCGCCGTGCGCAGGCACTCTTCGCGCCAGCTTCCCGTGCTGATCGGGCACGCGGGTCCTCCGTCCCCGATGCTGATGCCGGCGTCGCAGGGAGGGGTGAACGCCGCGGCGGCCAGCGGGGGGTTCAACGGCATCGGCGGCGGCGGCGGCGGCGGCGGCATCGGCGGCAACCACGGCGGCAACATTAACAACAACCTCTACGGCCCGCCGTCGCCGCTGGCCAGGGCGATCGCCCGCACGATGAGCGAGCCCGACCTGGCCGCGGCCGCGGCGCACGCTGCCGCCGCGGGCCCCTACGGCGCAGGACCGCAGTACGTCTTCGCCGCGGCGCCGGCGCCGAACGGTGCAGGACGCAACGGCGGCGGAACGGCGGCCAGCGGAGGCGCAAACGCAAACGCTCCGGGCGGCCTCCCTCCGCTCCACGTCTCGACCCCTCGCTCCGCGGCCATGCAGGCAGCCAACGCCGCCGCGCTCGCGGCCCAGCAGCACCACGCGCCCGCTGCCGCTGCCGCCGCAGCCACGATGAGGCACTCGGCGAGCCTGTCGGCGCTGCAGTACATCGGCGGGGACGCGCCGCCGGGCTCGGCGCCGCCGCTGACGGTCCGAGTGACGTCGGCGTCGGCGTCGCCGCTCGCCGGCGGCAACGGCAACGGCAACGGCGCTTCCGCTGCTGCCGCCGCCGCTGCCGCTGCTGCCGCTGCTTCGCTGCGCCCCTCTGGCGTCCTCACCCCTGCCGTCGCCGTCGGCGGAGCCGCCCCGAGGCTGCACGCCCCGACCCCGCTCGACGTCTCGCTGCCTGCGGATTTAGCGGACAGCGTGGCGGAGTCTCCCGGCTTCGCCGCGCTCGGTCTCTCGACCGGCGGCGGCGGGGGCGGCGGCGGCGGAGGCGTTGTCGCCGCGACGACTCCCTTCGGGAGGGCCGCCGCAGCCGTTCGCACCGGCACGACTCCCACCTTCGCCACCGGAGGCGGGAGCACCGGGATGACGCCGCCGGCGTGGGCCGCGACGCAGGGGAGGGTGATGGCGGTGACTGCCGCGGCCAACGCGGCCAATGCCGCTGCTGCTGCCGCGGCGGCGGCGGCGGCCGGAAACAACGGAAACAACAACGCCGCCGCTGCTGCTGCTCCTCCGGCCTCTGCTGCTGCTGCTCCGGCCGCCTCGGCCTTCCCCCCGGACTCGCCCTTCCGCGCGACTGTCCAGATCGGGGGAGAGGACCTCGGGATCTTCAACGGAAGCGGAAGCAATGCTGCCGCTGCTGCGGCGGCGGCTGCCGGCGGGAACGGGAACGGGAACAACAACGGCGGCCTCGACCCGCTGACGCCCCGGGGAGTTCTGGCTTCGACGCCGCGCGCGCCCGGGACTTGAAGAAAAAATTTGATTTTGATTCGATGATGACGACGATGAGTTTGTTTTCACTTCTTTTTTCTTTCATTTTATAAATCAACGCCCAAAAAAAACAATGTATATCGAGACCCAGTCCCAAAAAAACAAAAAAACAAACTCAAAAAACCAAAAACGAAAAACGCGCGAGAGAAAGAGAGGAATTTTACTAATTTCTTCTTCCTCCGACGCGCGCGAGAGAAGAGTCTTTTTTTCCCTTCCACTCTTTCCCGTTTCTTCCTGCTGAAGGGGGCAATTCTCGCCCCCCAGGGACAGAATCGGACAAGGGGAGGAGGAGTGGACATCGGCGACGGCTGGGGTTCAATTTTATTAGGGTGAAGGCGGGGTTACTAAAAAAAAGGGAGAGAGAGCAAAAAAAACGTTCCGTTTCATGAGTCTCTCAGGTTTTTTCTTCTTCTTTTCATTTTCTCTTCGGACGTTGATAGGCGACGCTCTGCCGTCGTCTTATCTCTTCGTCCAGGACTAGTATTATTACCACATTCTTTTCTTGAATTAAAAAAAGTACACTTGAAGATCAAATCAGCGACTTTATTTGCGAGCGGGGGCTTTCCCTCTCTTTGTATTAAAAAAAACTATTACAAAAAGGAGGACTCCTTCACTTTTCTTCTTCTTCTTCCTTCTCTTTCTCATCTCACCCAAAAACGCCAAAGCCGTGCTCGTGCCCTCGCGCCCTCAGCGCCCCCCTCTCCGCCACCACCTCTCCGGCGCCCACGGTGCCGTACTTCCCCGCGGCGGACTCCCCGCCGGCTGTGGCCTTCGCGAAAACTTTGCCGGGGTCGCGGCACGAGCGGCAGGCGTGCCGCGGGTACCGCAGGCCGACGGTCGTCGACCTGCTTCCGCAGGACCCGCACCGCCACCACCGCTTGACCGCCGTCATCTTGGTCAGGGCGTGGCCCCTGGCCACGCAGTCTTTCGTGGGAAACTCAGCCGTGTACCGGCAGCACGAGCAGCAGACGGCGCGGACGACGAGCTTGGTCAGGGAGGCGGCGCGCTGCTCGACCGCGTCCTTGGCCTCGAGCGCCGCGATCGCCGACGAGAGGCTTCCCGTTCCGTTTTCGATCCCGTTTCCTCCGCTTCCGCTTCCTCCGCTCCCGCCGATCCCGACGCCGCGGAGCACGGCGTCCTCGCCGATGTTGCCGTAGCGCGAGGCCTCGGGCTTGGCGTTCTCGTCGCTGGCGGCTCCTGCTGCTTGCGCGGCAAAGGCAGCGGCAAAGGCTGAGAGGGGTTGTTGTTGCTGCTGCTCTTTCCCTCTTCCTCCACCTCTGCCTCCCCCGCTTCCGTTCTTCGCCTCCTTGCCGGCGGCCCGGAGCTTGGCGAGCGCGGCCCTGCCGGCGGCGGAGGACCTCTCCACCCTGTTGGGGTCGAACGAACTTTTGAGGGTCAGGGCCTGGCGGAGCAGGGCGTCGCTCCTCCGCCGCTTGGCCGCGGCGGCCTCGGCGGCCGTCGCCTCGGTCGCCGCGGCCGCCGCAAACGCGCCCGAGGAGGAGGAGTTTTTCCTTTTCGCTCTTCTTCCTTCTCCATCCTCGTCGTCGCTCTCCCCGCCAGAGAGCTCGACTTCTTCCTCCTCGGCTCCTTCTTCTTCGTCTTCTTCCGCGCCTCCTTGCTCCACCGCCCTGCCGACGACGTTCCTCCCGAGGAGCCGAACCCCGTGAGTCGCCCTCCCTCCGGCCGCGGCGGCCGCCGCCCGCGCGACGGCGGCGACGGGGTCCTTTTCCTGCAGCGCCGCCGCCTCTCGGGCCTGCGGCAGACCCAGGGCGGCGTCCGCGGCCGCCACCCTCGCCGCAGCGGCTCCCCTCGCCCTCGACGAGTTGTCCCCGCTGTTATAAAACCCACCGTTGCCGTCGGACCTCCTTTTATTTCCCAGGATGTGAGAGGAAAGAGCAGAGTCCCTCAGAGCCCCCTGGCCCGCGCCGGGCCTGAGGCGCGACGCAACGGCCGTGACGTGCAGGTCGCAGACGGGGCACTCGCTCTTGTTGACGGCCCTCCTGCAGCTGCCGCCGTCGCGCGTGCGGGCGCCGCAGGTGCCGTAGTCGGCCGAGGGACCCAGCGGGAGGAGCACGGAGGAGTCGCCGGCGGAGAGAGAGAAAGGGGACGAGGAAGACGAAGAAGATCTTTTCTTCTCCCTTCGCTTGGCGGAAGCGCCGATGACGGCGACGACGCAGCCGAGGGCCAAGGACTCTGCAGAATCGACAGATCTCGCTCCAAAGGCAGCCAGGGAGACCTCGGTGCCCGCCAGATCCGCGAGAACGAGCTGCAGCATCGGAGAAGAAGAGGACGAGGAATAAGAAGAAGAAAAAGAGGAAGCAGCCGACGCCTTTCTCGCTGCCTTGAAGGTGACGACGCCGGCCGTCGCCCAGAGCCCGTCCCTCCTCACGTCGCCGGACAGCGTCGACTTGAGCTGGTCCAGCCGCACGAACTGAGCGCCCATGGCCTCGACCACGGACGACGAGGAGGAGGAGGAGGTGAAGGGAGCGGAATAGGAAGAAGTCGAAGTCGAAGGGTTCGAGACGGGCAGCGGCCTCGCGACTCGGAGGCGCGAGAGGAGGTCGACAAAGGGGCCGCCTCCGGTTTTGAGAGGAGCGGGCTCTGGCCTTCGAGAGGGGCCCCCGAGCTCGAAGACGGGGGCATGCAGGGGGCGGAGGGTCGCTAGTTGTTGTTGTTGTTGTTGCTGTCGAGGAGGCGCTGCTGCTGCTGTTGCTGGTTTCGGAGGAGGAGGAGGAGGTCGAGGTCGTTCCTTCGCCGTCGCATCGACCGTCGCCTTTGCCTTTGTCGTCGCCTTCACTCGCTCCTCTTCGTCTGCTTTCGCTCCGGCGTCTTCCTCGCCGATCTCTTCGGCCAGGGCCAAGAGGAGGTCGTCCTCGTCGTCGTCGCAGGCGCAGGCGGGGTCGGCTGTGAGGGGTGAAGAGAGAGGACAAAGAGAAAGAGAATTGAGCAATTGAGCAATTGAGAAGGTCGAACGATGCGAAATGGAAGAGGACCGAAGGGGGAAAAACGCTCTCTTTCTGCCCTGTCCCGAACAAAGCAATCAACGTGCCTTCTCGTGAAGTCGCCTGGAGGTCTGCTTGAGGCAGAGACATGGCGAGTTGGAAGGGAAAAGCCCCGTAATCGGACGAATGCGGAGCGCGATTGTAGTCGCAGAAAAAAAGCGACAAAAGAGAAGTCTGTTCGCTTTCGATTTTTGAAAAACTCGTTTCTTTTTTTTTTCTCGACCTCTTTCTCTCTCTCTGTCTCGTTCACCTCGCGCCCCTCTCCAAGAGAAAAAGAAAAACAAGTTCCTCAAAGACCGACCTCACACATTTACAAAAAACTTCGATCCCCCCCACTCAACTCAACTCAAATCTCAAATCTCCTCTTTGAGAAATTTCAGCAACCTCGGCAAAAAGACGGCCTTCCCCTCCAGGTCGCAGTGCCCCCCGCCGCTCACCCACAGGGGCGCCACTCGCGCCTCGGGGGGGAGAGCGTCGAAGACGGCCCTGCCGTTCTCGAAAGGGACCACGTCGTCGGCGTCCCCGTGGATGACGAGGCACTTTGTCGTTCGAGAAGAAGAAGAAGAAGAAGACGATGAAGGAGAGGAATACATCTTGGAGGCGGCCCTGGCGACGGGGAAGATGTCGAGCGCCGAGGGCCACCACCTCCAGCCGGGTTTCAGCACCCGGAGCCCGCTCGCCAGCGGCGAGTGGAGGAGGAGGCCCGCCGCGGCGAGGCATGGCGGGGAGGGGGAGGAAGCAGGAGCGGAGGCGGTTTCCTTCGACCTGTTCTTGTTCTTGTTCGCCTTGCTCTCCTCCGCCTTCGCCCTCCGCCGCTCGCGCTCGCTCATCGCCACCGCCAAAGAAGTCGCGACCCCGGAGCCCAGGCTCTGACCGTACAAAAGAACTTCTTGTGGTTGGAATCCTTTCTCCTCGAGGAGCCACCGCAAGGCCGCGGCGCCGTCCAGCAGCGCGTCCGCGGTCGAGCAGTCAGGGGCCGGGCCGTGGTCGGGACAAACCGGAGAATGAAGAGAAGAAGAGGAAGAAGAAGGAGCGCCGCAGGTGCAAGAAGCAGCAGAAGAAGAAGTCGCCGCTGCTCGGTTCCTCTCTCCGTCTCCGTCTTCCTCTCCGCTCTCGGACACGACCACTTTCTTGCTCTCGCCGTACCCCTGGTAGTCGAAGCACGCGATGGCGACGGGCGCTCCCCCCCTCGCCAGGGCATTCGACAGCTCCCTGAGAAAAGGAAGCTGCTGCGCAAGGTCGACAGCGTTGCCGTGCGCGAAGAGGATAACGCGCCGACGATGCCCTTGAGTCAAAGAGTTCGGGGGCGAGGGCGGCGCGGGGATGAGCGCGGCTGCGACCTGCTTCTTGCCGCCGTCTCCATCGCGAAGCAGCAGCGCCGCCTCGGCGAAGGCGCACGAGGGCAGCCTCGACTCCCGCGTGGGGGCCACGTAGAGCTCCCTTCTGCCGTCGGGCTGGCGCCTAATGGAGTAGGAGGCAGGCCAGGGAGGGTAGAAGGCGAGTGAGGAGGCGATCCTGTCGACCCAGCGCGCCGGCGGTCGGATGCCGAGGAAGGACGAGGAAGAAGAAGAAGGGGTTGAGCTCGAGGTTGACGTCGCAGGCATCGGATGGGAGAAAAAAAACTCGATCGAATTCGATGGGTTTCTTCTTTTTTCCTGTTGCGTTTTTCCGATCTCGATTCTGTTTGTGGGAGGGAGCAGCGATGTCGAGAGGATAGGCTGTGGTCACAAAAGGGCAGAGTTGGAAAAGCACCGCTGGGAAGAAGACGCGGCGGGGGGATGGGGAAAGAAGAACGTCTCTTTTCGAAGGAGAAAACGTGAAGTCGGAGTGAGATCGAAAAAGAAGAAGAAAAAACTTCGCCAGCAAAGCTTTTCGACGATACATCTCTTTTCTTCTCCGAAACCCCCGCGTCTTCTCTCTCCGTCCTCGATGTCCGCCTCCCTAGCAATCTCGTCGACGAGAGGAGCGCTCGCGTCCTCGTCCTGGAGGCCTAGCAGCAGCAGCATCAACGGCGGCATCAACGGCGCCGGAAGCACCTCGAATCTCGCCGTCGCCGCCACATCCGTCTCTCTCTCTCGACAGCCGCTTCTTCGACGTCGACAAAAGCAAAAGCAAACCCTCCTCGTCGCGGCCTCGCTCGTGGGCTTTAACCGCCCTTCCCCGCCCTGGCCGTCGTCAATGAGAGGCTCGCCTTCATTTCCGGCGAGGGAGCTCGACAACGGTACGGTTTTGAAAGAGAATGCGAGAGATGAAAAAGCGAGCGCGAGAAAAGAGCATTGAGAAATTTTCCGGAACGAATCCTCTAACGATAGATAGAGCGAAAAGAAAAAGAAGAAGAACCGGGAAGAGGCTAACCTTTCTTTCCTCCTTCCTATCCTCTTCTCCTCCCTTTCTCCGCCACAACAACAATTACACAACAGGCACGCGCCGCCGCTCCTCGCAGCAGCAACCTTTATTCGAGTCGATCCACCACGTGGGTCTTTTGGTTTCGAATCTGGAGAATTCTTTAAAATTCTACCAGGGAGTGCTTGGTCTGTCGCTCAACAAAGACCGCCCGGACTCGAAGCTGCCCTATCGCGGCGCGTGGCTGTGGGTCGGCAGGCCCGAGGACAACCAGATGATCCACCTGATGGAATTGCCGAGTCCGGACCCGACAGAGGGGAGGCCGGCGCACGGAGGGCGGGACAGGCACTTTTGTGTGAGCGTCAGGAGCGTCGACGAGCTGGTCAAGAGGTTGAACGAGGCCGAGATCCCTTTCACTCTCTCGGCTTCGGGGAGGAAGGCCGTTTTCTACAGGGACCCGGACAGCAATGTGATCGAGTGCGCCGAGATGGGGAAGTAAGGAGGAGGATTGGAGGAAGGAGAAGAGGTGGAGAAGAGAGAGGTGGAGAGAGAGAGAGAGAAGGAGGAGGAGGAGGAGAGGACGAAACCGTTTTTTCCCGTCGTTTGCTCTTCCCTTCTTTTTTCTTTTCTTCTCTTCTTCTTTTCCCCGTTGATCCGAGGCATCGCATGCGGAGAGAGAGAAGAAACCCCGAAAAACAAACGCAAAGACAAATTTCCCCTCCGCGCTCTGCCAGTGCCGAGAGAGAGGTGGCTTTCCGCCAACAACAAAACAAAAAACGATTTTGAAAAAATCTTTGCTTCTTTTTTCCTCCGAATTCTGTACTAACACCATTCTTTTTCCAATTCCGATTTTTCCTCTTTTTTCTCTTTCTGAACTGTAAGCAAAAAAGAGAAGAGAAAGAAGATCAAGATGAAAAAAAAAAACATTCAGGCGTTGTTGTCCTTCTCGAGCCCGGAGAACAAGCTCTCGTAACTCGTTTTTTCGTTTTTCTCTCCCTTCTTCTTCGGGTCGGAGCTGACCTCGAGCGTCACCCTCGACGCCGTCTCCCCGGCGTGCGCCGCGGCCACGCACAGCTCCGCCACGTCGCTCCTCGAGATGCGGCCGGCGCCTGCCTTATCCCCCTGCGTGACGACGAGCGAAGAAGCGCCGAGTGCCGAGCCTTCAGTGAGGCCCCCAGGCCTGACAACGACGTAGTCGATGCCAGATTCCCTCAAAAGGCCCTCTCCTGCGAACTTGGCGTCCATGATCTTCTGCGACCCTCCGCGCATGTTGTTGAGTAAGAGGCGGATCGGGTGCCAGCCGTTGTGCGGCGAGACGAGCGCCGAAGAGACGGCCACGACGCGTCGCAGGGTCGGGGTGGCCTTTGCGGCCGTTGCTAAATTGCCCAGGCCGTCGCGGTCTACCTTCCAGACGTCCCCGCTTTTTGATGCTGACGCGGCGAAGATGGCGGCCGAGGCCCCCTCGAGGAGCTTGGACAGGGCCTCCGGTGGGGACTCGACGTCTCCGGCGACGACCTCGAGGTTTGAAGAAGAAGAAGGAGAAGGAGAAGAGGTCGACGTCGTCGAAGAAGAAGACAGCAGCGCCGAAAAGACGTCTTCGTACTTCGACGGGTCCCTGACGACCGCTCGGACGGCGTCGCCGCGCGCCAGGGCAGCCTTCACACACTCCTGGCCCGTCTTGCCTCCGGCGCCGAAGACGGTGATGAGGAAGGAGGAGGGGGCCATGGCTGGAGGAAGGAAAGAGGAGAAACGAAAGAGGGAGATCGAAGATTCTTCTTAGAAGTTTTGATGGCGAGTATGTGAGTGAGCGAGCAAAGGCGAAAAAAAAACGTCGATTTTTTCTCTCTCTCACTTTCTCTCTTCTATCTCTCGCTCTCTCGCGTTCGTTCGTTCGTCCTCGCGGCTTGCAACGCGGCTCTCACGATGTCAGACTCCTCAGGCGACGGCGCTGCCCCAGCGCGCCTGCAGCTGAAGCGACAACGAGCAGAAGCAGAGGCACGCGGCGAAGACGGCAACGGCGGCGTCGACGTCGACGTCAATGCCGCCGCTCGCAAAAACAACGCCACCTCCACCTCTTCTCACGCTCACGCCGTCGCGGCCCTCCCTTTGTCCTCGGGCGGCAAACTCAGCAAGAAGAAGCTCAAGAAGATGAAGAAAAAGTACAACAAGCGAGGTAAGGAGAAGGTTTTTTCTTCTCAAAGATCGATCTTTGTCGCATTCGAATTTCTCTCGACGGCTAGCTCGCTCTATAGCTTCGACGCCTCTTCTCTTCTTCGACCTCAAGCTCGACCTTTCTCTCCCTCTCCCTCCAAAAAACCAGGCGTCGTCTATATCTCGCGCATACCCCCGAACATGCGCCCGCAGAAGGTGCGCCACCTTCTCTCCGAGTACGGGGAGGTCGGTCGCGTCTACCTCGCCGCCGAGGACGCCGCCGTCCGGCGGGGGAAGCGGCAGCAGACGACGACGACGACGACGACGGCAAACGCGGATCCTTCTTCTTCCAACAAGAAGAAGAAGACGCTCGCCGCCCGCAGCCCCAAGCGCTTCACCGAGGGCTGGGTCGAGTTCGAGGACAAGGACGACGCCAAAAAGGTGGCGGCGGCGCTCAACGGCCAGCCCGTGGGAGGGAAGCCGAGGTCGCACCACCGCCACGACCTGTGGTGCCTCCGCTATCTTTCGGGGTTCAAGTGGGACGATCTGACCGAAGAGATCGCGGCGCAGAACGCCGCGAGGGAGAGCAGGCTGGCAGCCGAGGCCTCGGCCGCCGCGAGAGAGAGGGATTTCTATTTGAGTAAAGTGGACGAGGCGAGAGGGAGGGAGGCGATGAGGAAGCGGAGGGAGGCGAAAGCAGCAACGGAAGGAGGAGGAGGAGGAGGAGGAGGAGGAGGAGGAGGTGGTGGTGGTGGTGGTGGAGGTGGTGCTTCTTCTTCTGTTGCTCCTGCTGCTGCTGCTGCTCCTGCTGCTCCTCCGAAGAGGACCTTCAAGCAGAACAGGGTCTTCAGGGCAGGAGACGGAGACGGAGACGCGGAGGTCCCTGCTCCGGCGGCGAAGGGGAAGAAGAAAGCCGCGGCCTCCGGGGGCCTGAGCAAGGCGACGCTCGCTCTCATCGCTGGGAGGGACTAGAGAGAGCTTGTTTTCTTCTCTTTTTTCTTTACCTCGCTCTTTAAAACACACACTAAAACACTTGTAACGAATGAAACGAATGAGAGAGGGAGTCTGATTGACGAGGCGGGATTTCATTCCCTCGCGGTTTTTCTCCTGGTAGCGCGGGTTTGAGAGGAGAAAAGAGTTCTCGACTCTTTCGTTCACACCTCGAGGGGGAAAAAAACGAAACTGAAAAAAATGATGAAGCGATTCCGCTTCTCCTCCTCCCTCTCCCTGCGGCACGTCCGCTTCTACTCCTCCAACTCGAATGCGGATGCCTCGGAGACCGCCGCGGCTGCGGCCAGGGAGCTCTTGCGAGCCGGACTGAGGGCCAGGAGGGAAGCGGCAGCGTTCGGAGAAGGCGATGGAACGTCTTCTTCTCCGTCGATCGATTCAAACTCGACCTCGACCTCTTCTTCTTCTTCTTCGACCTCTTCAACCTCTTCCTCTTCTTCGCCCAAGCTCGCCGCGGCGCTCGTCCAGGCCCACGCCCGCGCCAAGGCCACCCCCCTCGGAGAGACCCGCTTCGTCAGCGTGCTGTGCTCGGACTTCGGGGTCGACAGGGAGGAGCTGCGGAGGGCGATCGAGGCTTGGCAGGTTTCGACTCCTTTTTCGACCTCTTCTTCTTCTTCTTCAAGTTCAACTTCTTCGACTTCTTCTTCCTCTTCCGACACCTCCTCTTCGACCTCCGCCGCGGCGGCCACCGAGGAGCGCCTCCGCAGGGCGAGCACCCCGGCGTACGAGTCGTTCTGGCCCGCCGTGGCCGGGGTCCCCGGGGGCCTGGCGACGCTCGCGGAGCTGCGGGCGGCGGCGCTTTCCTCGCAGAAGGAGGAGGCAGAGGGAGGAGAAAGAGGAAGAGAAGAAGAAAGAGGACACGCTTATTTGTCTTCCTCCCCTCGCCGCCGCGCCGCGCTCGCGGCCTCCCTGGCCCGCTCCCTGGCCCCGGCGCTGGCTGCGGGGACTTCTCTCATTCGCCTCGGAGCTCCGGGGGCAACGAAGAACGACGGAGAAGAGGCAACTCTTTTGTCAGAGGCTGCCTCCAAGGCGCAGCGCTCGCTGCACCCGGTCCGATCAGAGAGAGATTGGAGGATGCGCCTGCAGCCCCCGCGGGCGTGCTTCGCCTTACTCCACGAGCGAGGGTTCGGCCGCGGCGTTCCTCTGGCGACGGTGGCGTGCTTCTCCGGCGAAAAAGTGGCGCGGAAGGTCTCGGAGGTGCTGCCGAAGGTCGACGAGGAAGGAGGAAGAGGAGAAGAAGAGAGCTTTCCTCCCTCTTCTTCTTTTTCCGCTCCCGTTTCCGCTGGAGGCCCCTCCGCGACTCTCTACGCCCTCTGTTCCGCGCACTCGGGCCTCGGCGGGCTCGAAGTGGGGCGGGCCGCGGCGCGAGGGGCCGCAGAGGCGCTCGCGCGGGGAGGAAGCGGAAGCGGAGGAAGCGGCGAAAGAGGAGGAGGGGAAGCGGAATCAAACCTCCCGGCGGCGATGAGGATAGCGACGCTCTCCCCACTCCCGGGGTTCCTGCCGTGGCTGCGAGCCATCGGGAGGGGAGGAGGAGGAGGAATAGGTGGTTCGCGGAAGCAGCTGGAGTTTAGGAGAGAGGAAGAAGAGGCGATAAGGGAAGCAGCAGCGGCAGGAGGGGGAGGAGGAGGAGGAGGAGGTCGAAGAGTCTTCGGAAACGCAAACTCGAACTCTCTCGCGCTGCTGCTCTCGACCCTCGAGGCCGAAGGAGGAAGAAGAACAAGAACCCCCCCTCCTCCTCCTCCTCCTCCTCCTTCTCCTTCTCTCCCCCCGGACCTCCTCGGGCCCGTGCTCCTCAGGCTCGCGGCCCGCTTCGTCGCGCTGGAGACGGTGCGGGGCTTGCCGCTGGACCCCGTCGCGAGGTTCCACGCCGCCAACGGCGCGGCGCTCGCCCGGCTCTGCTGGCGCGGCGACGACGGCAATGGCGACGGTGAGTGCGACGACAACGGCAGCGACAGCGGCAATCCCCTCCTCCTCCCGAGGGCGAGGAGGATCTCGAGCGAGTCCGCGGGCATCCTGGTCAACTACTCGTACCTGTGGCCCGCGGGGGAGGAGCCCCTGGCGGTGGGGAGGAGCAGCAGAGGAGGAGGAGCGGGGATCAAGGTGAGCGAGGGCGTGGCGCGGCTGCTTCAAGGAGGAGGAGGAGGGCTTGATGGGGGAGGAGGAGGAGGAGGGGACGGGGAGGAGAGGTGGGGACTGGTCGACTGACTATCGTTGTAACAAAAAAACGAGAGGCAGAAGCGTGGGCGCTGCTTTGGTCTTTTGGGCGTGAAGCGAAGGGAGAGAACTGGAAGAAGGAGGAGGAGGAGGTCGAGAAGAAGAAGCCCAAGCGAAGGAAAAACACAATTCGAGAAAAGAAGGAAAAAAGTTCGACGGAGCATTGGCTTCTTCTTCTTCTTCTTGCCTTCTTTTTCTACTTCTTGCTCGACTCTCGACACGTTGAAACTCCGTCAGCGACTGCTCCTGACCTGTCCTGTTGCTCGGATCCTTACAGAGCAACCTCTGAAAAACAGCGGAAGTAGCGGGAGAGAGAGAAAGAGACTCACTCCATCGTCGTCGTCGTCCGTGGCGATCGAATCCAAAAGCGAAGAAAACAAAAAATGGCGTCCCCTCTGCTCGCCGTCGGCCTGGCCATCCCGGCCCTCTTCCTCCTGGGCGGCAAGGACAAGGGCGGTGGCAGCGGAGGCAAGAAGGGAGGCAAGAGCTCCTCGATGGTGGACCTGGACGAGTTCGACCGGTGAGTGATTGAAGATTGATGGGATTGAAAAAATCGACGTCGACCTCCTCTCTCGACCTCCTCCTTTCTCACCCCTCCTTTGCCCCTCCCGCTCCCCCACCCACCACCAATCGCAACAGCCCCGTCGACGACCCCTCGGACCCTTCCTTCGTCTGCGAGCGCGTCTGCGCGAGCCCTCGCCTCCTCCGCCGCATGGGCGGCCTCTCGCGCGACGCCACGCCCTCGTCGTGCGTGACCGTCTGCGGGCCCGCGAGGGAGGACGCCTGCGCCGAGGCGTGCCAGCGGGCCGTCTGCGCGTCGCTGCACCAGGTTCCGGCCTGGAACGACGCGTGCCTGAAGAGGTGCACGACGGAGTGCACTCGCGGGAGGGCCGGGTGAGGAAGGGAAGGAGCAAGGAAGAAGAGAAGAGAAGAGAAGAAGGGAAGGAAGGAAGAGGAGGAAGCGGACTTTTCGTGCTTCTGTTTTCCTTCTAAACTCTCTCTCTCTGTTTTGGTTTTTGTTTCGTTTTTGTCTCTCCCGCCCCC